>Ga0041059_1000805_pt1 | contig 24543 bp, 19 predicted proteins | sample AraColnosormetaG_FD_56232 | JGI IMG/M metagenome (GOLD analysis project Ga0041059, IMG submission 56232) | Arabidopsis roots microbial communities from North Carolina, USA - Col MF nosort | ecosystem: Host-associated > Plants > Roots > Unclassified | place: USA: North Carolina | collected... | reverse complement strand
GTATCAGCTGTACCAAAAAAAAAAAAAAAAATTTATGATTCCAACATGAGAATAAAGAAACTCAATTTTCCAGGGAAGAACAGTCTAATTGTCTACAAATTTCAATCGATGTCAAGTTCAAATTTGGTGCTCAATTAAGTCAAAAGGTTTAATCATTACCGGAAATGGAAGAAATGGGAGAAGAAGAGGAGCGAATGCAGCAGCCACGGCCAGAAGCAGTGGTCTGTAAACGGAGTTGGCCGACGCATTGACGGAGGAGGAAAGTACCGCTGCTTCGGTTCAAATGGATGAGACGCGACGTCGTGGTGGAGGAGCAATCGGTAAACATCATCGACGCCATTTTTATACAAGGAAAACAGAACAATAGTCTGCTCGTCGTGGCTGAGTTAAAAAGGAAGAAGGTAATGGTGGAGACAGGAAGACTAATGAAGTCTTTTAATTTGTGATCTAGAGCAAAGCAGAGCAGAGAAGAGACGATGAATTGAAGAAGATAACTTCGTCGTCTACGGAGAGTCGGAGAGACTAGGGTTTCTTCTTTTGATATCAACAAGGGTTTAAGTTCATTCAAATCACAAAAGAAACCGGTTTGTTGATTTCACCTGAATTTTCCGGTTTTATTATACCAGTCTTTCGTTTTCTTTTCTTTTTTAATAAATCCAATCGGACCGCTTCATATTTTTAGTAGCTTTTTAATTTGATTAGTCGTCTTAAACTCAGATTAATCATGTAATTAACACTGATCAATATATAAACAATACATGTAAGTTCGTTGACTTACGGTCTATTCTCTATTTGCGGTCTAAAGTACCACACTAGATATATATACCCTTGTGATTTAACTCGAGAGCTCCAACAATCAAAGCTAAATGTACTACAAGTGGTATCAGAGCAAGTCATGTTATTGCGATTGCCAAGATTGTTGAAGGGTGAAGCAAAGGTAGAAAGTACAGACAAATAGTGTCGGATAAATGAGGGATAGATTCACATATTAGACCCAATATGTTGAATACAAATATTATTTGCCTTTGTTTTTCCCCCAGAGGAAAGAAACTAGAGAAATTTCAACACATCATCATCCCATCAAAATTTTGAGAGTTTGTTACTTTTTCTCCGCTAAGATTCTTCAAAATAAGGATTTTGGTTTCTGTACAGTTTTAAGCAAAAGAAGTTGAAATTGTGTGGTCTTACCAGAAGCGAGAAAAAAGGTTAGATAGCGAGTGTGCCTTCAATAATCTGGTTATCGTCAGATGTTTCAGATGGTGATGGTGGTTTTGGTTTGCTCGTACTTCTTGAGAACCCGTAACCTAGAGAGCTTCCACTTGCCTCACATAGCTGTACCATCATAGGATCCATTAAACCGGAGAGTAAGAAGAATTGTAGTTTTTTAAATAGACCAAATATATACCTCAGCTAGTTCAGACAAGTGACGAGATCTGAACTCGTTGATCGTTGTTGCTATTTCTGATGTAGGTAATTTGGCCTGAAAAAGAAGCCGACAAGTTTAACAAATACCCCAAATAACATTGTTGGTGACTTAATGACTACAAGAATTATCTCTTGTACCTGTGCAAGAACAGCAGCTGCTAACTGAAGACTTGGTTCCAGCGTCTCAGGAACAACCTAACGAGTTTTTGTATCGAGATTTTAATCAGTTTACTTTGAAAATGTTGTGCAATGACAGAAGGAGAATAGAAAAGTTGTGGAAGTTATTACAGCGGTAGCGCCGGCTTTTTCAAGATTGAGACCATGATCAACGTCATGTGCACGGACAAAGGTTTTGACATTGGGGAAATATTTGCTAAGAGCCCAGACACACCTGTAATTTGCTCCAGGTGTGTCTAAAGCAATAGCCGCAGCACATGCTCTATCTGCCCCGATTTTGTGGAGTACCTGCACGTATAGGTAAAACAACGTCAATAATTTTGGATGATGTGTGGTTATACTTTTGACTTGTTTCATCAGCTTTCTACTCTTACCTCTCTACTACCAGCGTCTCCAAAATAAACTGGAAGATCTAGGGAACGACCAATTGCTACTCTATCACTGTAAAATAAGAGATTTTTGGTGCGAAATGAGACAAATAAAGAGCTGGTTAGATACATTGAGCAAGACAAGGCAAGCATGTTACATTACCTGCTGACATCGAGGGCAACAAATGGGATAAGTCTTTCAGAAAGAAGCTGAGCGATTATCTGCGTTTAACATTTAGAAAGCAGCGGTCAAAGACGAATTTAATCATATATCACCAAACTATTCTCTAAATCAAACTATCTAAACTTCTAGAGGAGTTTGTTTTCGCAACAAAGTTTATAGATAACGATACCAACCTGCCCAATTCGTCCAAATCCGCAAATAATGATGTGACCCTGTAAATCATCCGTCTGCAAGTAAATTCAGAAAGTAAAGGATCAGTCATTTTTACCCCAAGAATGCATGAGCTTCGGAAGGATATTGAGGTCAATCATGGCTTTATTGTTTTAAATTTACAATTGAAACTAGGAATGGTGATAAATGACTTATTTTAAAGTGTTGTGAAGGAGTACCTCGCTTTCAACTGGTAATAAACTTCGAACATCTTGTAACTCAAATCGAGACGCAATTAATTGGCCGCCAGCAGCTAACCAAGGAGTAAGAGCCATTGATATTCCCACGACGAGAAACAGTAATGAAGATAGCTGCGGAGTCATTATACCCTGGAAGAAATACCAATCAAGCCTTAGAGGAAACATGGGAATAAAGTAGAACTGAAACCTCAGCTGTCATATCCATAAAACATGACAATATCGTTTTCTAGTTTTCATTTAAATGACTAATTGTAAACTAATAGAACTGCTTGCATCATGATGTGAGCCTAACTTTCCAAAAAATAATAGATGGGAAGCATCAAAAACAACCCATATACTCTCCAAGAAACACTGCAGTTACTAAACCCATCGTAAAAAAGCAAAAAACAGAAATCATCATATATATAATAACCTGATTGACAGCTTCTCCAAAAGCAACAAACGCGAATTCTCCACCTGGAGCCAGAAGAAGACCGACCCTCACGGCAGATATGATTGAAATGCCAAACAATTTGCCTATGATCACCACTAATATAGTCTTGCCAACTAATAAGAGTCCTAAGGTCCCCATTATGAGAGGGAAGTTGGCGAGAAGAAGTTTTGGATCAATGGACATGCCCACCTGATTTTATGCAGCTCGTCCCATTAGTTTCATGAACGAGATAAATTGTACTTTAAGAGCTGGAAACAAAATTAGAATCTTACAAGAGCATTTAAGCAGGCCATAACACATTACATATCCTATATATTCCTTAATATCCTATTTATAATAACTTCTGACCATCTCCAAGGAAAACAGTAAACTTATCGATCAGCTATTTTCAAGACCTAGTTCACAAATTACCGTCATGAAGAAGAGTCCCAACAGAAGACCACGGTATGGAGCGATATCTGATTCAACTTGCAAGGAAAATTCAGTCTCTGCAAGTAGTAGACCAGCCAAAAACGCTCCTAATGCCATGGAAAGTCCCGCCTAATTTAAAGAAAGAAACAATTTATCTTAACGAAACAAAAGACAAAGCAAAATTACGAGAATACCAAGCACCAACACGGAAAATCAAGAACATACCCTAGCTGTAAGTAAACTAGTCCCAAGAATAACCAGAAGTGTATTGGCGGAGAATATCTCAGCATTTCGGTTTTCTGCAATTTGCTTGTATATCGGCCGCAGAAGCTGTGTGTACCAGAAAATCAATGCATTGTAAAACTATGATTCAGCACCGCAGAAGCAGCATTAGCTATAGAGTTTCATTATATGTTCATGCAAACCCATTCTATAGAAAATCTAATGTTTTCTCATCACTTATATGGATCTCTCTTTTGTTGTTTAACTTATTCGGATATGAGTCTCAAAACAGAAACTAGAAAACCATTGAGACTTACGAGACGGCCACCAGCAATTATGCCAGTGATAGCAACTGCTGCTTTGATTGCAGCTAGTCCAAGAGCTTCAGCAATGGCTTGAAATCCAATCTGAGAAAAGTAGTTAGCAACTTAGCATTCTCCTCTTACAAAATAATTTATAGGCTTCCTTGAGAAATATGCAAGACAGCAAATATTAGCAACACATGAGCATGAGTATTTCCTTAAAAGAGCAGAGGAAATATTGAACTTACGCCATCTGCCATTACATCACAATAAACACAACACAAAAGGGAAATATAAGTAAAAAAGGGAAACGTTAAAGCTAAGCTTACCCCTCCTTTGGATGAATTAGGTGAAATAAGTGGGATGAGAATCAGTAACACGACCACAGCCAGATCCTGTGAAGACCAACAGATTGAAAAGAGTTACCCAGCATGATAGCCTTTATACAAGCGCAGTAACAACTTTGTGTTCTGAACAAACCTGAAAAAGCAAGACCGAAAATGTAGCTCGTCCATGTCTCGAGGTGCTCTCACCCCGTTCTTGTAAAACCTGCAAACCGAGTACATTGTCTTAGTTCAACCAATTGGTAGCTAAATCGCATAAAAAGCTAAACGAGCTATCACAAAATTAATTTCATAAAAACATAGTAGCACTGACAATTTTTGGATATCTTCCCAAAACACGGTAACAGATTCACCTAGTGTAAATTGGTGCAAATTTGGAAGAAGGAGACTGAATTTTACCTGCAGGACAACAGCAGTGGAAGACAATGCCAGGCCATTGCCAATTACTATTGCTGCTGGACCAGCCTGACCAGCAACATAGTGAGTGATCAAACCAATTACTGCTGCCGTTACCAGAACCTGGATTACAACAATGAAAAATCAGATAAAATGACTAAACTACGGCAATATAGACAGAAACAGGCATGCATTGTAGCTCAAAAAAATAAAGAGAGTCTCAAATCACCTGCGCGGAGCCTAATCCAAAAACATATTTCTTCATGGAACTAAGCCTTTCGACAGAGAGCTGTCAGACAAATAGAATCGAAATAATTGGCTCTTCTTTCCACTAAGCACATATCAAAGGAAAAAGGAACAACATATATATCAAATACTGAAGTTAACCTCAAGGCCAATGTTGAAAAGCAAGAAGACAACTCCAAATTCTGCAATGGCCTTGGTTCCATGCACATTACGAATTATTGAGAGACCATAAGGACCAATCAAGATTCCCGCCGCCAAATACCCAAGAACAGGGCTGCCTATAGATTGCAGCAGAAGAAACCAACAAGATAGCATTTAAATCTCTATGCATTATGATTGCGGCAACAGAAGTGAAATGGTTTGTCTGATGATAACAATGAATAGTACAAGTCCAAATGAAACAAGGAGGACAAAATATGGGGATTTAAAATACAATGAGTGAATTAATATATTACGTTACCTCCAGGAATTTTCTGAAATAGAGGCACGAATATGACGCTTGCAAGCAGTAACCACAACACATCGAGAAGGGAAGCTTCCTCCTCATTAACCTAAGTGTTATAAAAGTTGGAGGCAGACAGTTAAATTCCATAAGGTATGTATGGGACTCGTGAAAGAGTACATTTCCTGCATGACCACTCATACCTCTTGCTGAGGGAACATCTCAAGTAGTTTCTTTATTCTCTTTGGAAGTTTCTGCATCTGACGGATCAGAGGTTTTGTGCTGGAGGAAACATCTTCTGCGCTAGTGCTGACAATATTTGGCTGTTGTGGCAGCTGATTGTTCCTTCCTACTCCGTTGGAATAGATTGCCACTCTAGAATGAATCAGAAAACTTGCTATTAAAAAAAAACAGACAAAAAAGTTTATGGTTTATCATAATTCGTCAAAACAATTGAGTATCCAACTAACCCTGCCCCAAGAAGTGTAAATCCAAGAATTAGCTTAGGCCACTGCTGTTTCGCAGATTCAACTAAACTCTCAAAAACTGTTGCGGTTCCATCCCCATTGGAAGAGAAGAAAGATGCAGGAAAGAAACGAGAGGATTTCTTCAATGATGTCTTGGTACCATTATGAGATGAACTCTCCCTTGGCAGATCTTTCTGCACTTCCTGTTTTTTTGTCAGAACAACATTCTTTGACTTCTCTGCTTCTCCTTCAGCCTCTTTAGCAAAATCTGCAGTTGGCTTTCCGTTCTCATTATCTGACTCGTAAGACTGAGTCCCAACATCTGATGAAACTCCAACTACTACTAAGTCTCTTTCAGCCTGATGGCTTACATCAACAATTTCACTCAAGACTTCATCCTCACCAACAATAGTATTCTTTCCATCCAATACCTTTCCCTGGGTTGTTTCTTGGGTTTGGGAACCAAAAAGAGTCTTCTCTGCTCTTTGCAAAGCAATCTCTGCATCATTCACACGTTGAGTAGCCTCAAGCTCAAATGCCACAGCTTGTTCGGCCAAAACCATGATATTTGCAACATCCTCCTCGGCTTTCAATGCGCTGATCTGCGCTCTCTCGGCAGCCTCATTCAATCTATCTACTTCCTTCTGCAGCTCGTCCTTCTTAACTTGCAAACGCCTGAGTTGTTCCTCACAGCTTGCTAAATTTTCTTGGCATTCTTTTATGTCAGCCTTAGCAGATAAAAGGGCTTCCTCTTTATCTTTAACACCATCTCTAACCTCACTCTCTTCAGAAGTATTGTACCCTTCTGCTTCTAGTGATTCAAGTGCAACCTGCAGCCTTGCTTCAGCCAGAGATAATGCCATAGTAGCCTTCTGAACAGCTTCTTTAGCAACGGACTCTTCATCAACAGCCTCTTGAACCACATTAAGTGTTTGGTTTACATCGTTCCACGCACTGGCTGCTTCATCCTTAAGTGCTATCGCTACCTCTGAAATCCTCTGAGCCTTTTCTTCAAACATGGTACTGTTGAGACTAGCCACTTCCAATTCTTTAGTTGCCTTATTCAGTAGATCCCTGAGTTCCTCCAAACTAGGTGCAGAATCTTGCTCTCTTGTGTCTTTCTCTTCCTTAGAAAACGTAACCTCCCTGTCATCACTACCTTCAGCAAATTCCAAATTCCGGTCATTCCCAACCAAATCTCCTACAGAATCGCTACTTTGACAAAGTAACCTAAACCCCAGCGGAACATTTTGGGGTTTTGCAGGAAGCAAATGACCGTAAAATCTTCCATTGAAATCAGCATTCAAAGTCAAAGAAGAACGATACGATACATTTCGTTTCGATCTAATAGCTGAGCGAACTTTAGAATCAATCATCGGATCCCAAAATCTAGTGCCGCCGAGTCCTTTGGGACAGAGTTTCGCACTTATCATTCGATTCGGCAAGCAGTAACTCGCAAAATCCGCACCACCGTGAAACATACTCTGGCGCTGAACGCTAGACGCAAAATCCATATTACTGCTGCAGAAAGACGGAGAGAACAAGAGACTGACCGATCATAAGAGAAGAGAGCTTCAAGGCTTCAGCTGATGAAGAATCAATGGCGGCGAGAGTGAGTGAGAATCGAGTAGTTACTGAGAGGAAGATGAAACGTATCTCCTGAGAAAAAACGTAAGAGAGTTCCGTTTCAACAGTATTTTTCTCGGCGGTCTTCAGATTTTCCGTCCAACTCTCTCTTTCCTCTTTCAGTTTTTTTTTGCCCAATCACTCGTGGTAGGATTTTTTTATAAGAAAGTTACGAAAATGCCCTCTCGTGCTTAGAGAGATTCAATTCGTGCACATATAATATGCCGTGAATATACCACCAACTCTCTTACTCGTACTCGCATGTGGTGCGTGCAATATACACGTGGTTCGAATCAACGGCTACGTTTTACTGATAGGTGGCTCGTTTAGTTTTGCACTGCCTTTGGGTGCGCGTGACCAAGTCATTTTCCAAATGTGTTTTAATATTTGTGAACTATTATTAATAAAAAAGCGAGCGACGTTGTTCGTTGATGAGGGAGCGACCGTACGCTTGGCGACCTTCTCTGATTGCGTAGAGTCGTTTTCCTTATTGGGCTTACCTAGTACCGTCAGCCCACAATGTTTTCATTTCTTTCCCACCTAAAACTAAAAGTACTCACAAGTCACAACTTAAACCAAGTACACAAGGATTTTATCATGGGATTATCGTGTTTGAAGACTAAAAAGAGCACACCATCACCCCCATTAGTGCAGGTAGAGTAAGACAGTAACTTTTGGGTTCATATTACCGAGCAAGAACCGTTATTTGTGATTAGACATGTTATAAACCACTGCTTTAGTGACTATTTAAAACAATATATTACATGTCGTAATCATGCAACCTAACTATGTTTTCATTAATCAAATACAAAGAATAAAGAGAAAAGTGCGTAGATTCAATTATTTGGCATAGACTCAAAAGAGTGTATATATATCTGACTTTTATTAAATTATTAAACACAAATACATATTTTCATAAGCAAAACTATAAAAGCCCTAAACATATAACGATTACCTCAAAGGAAAAAGTCGTTTTCTCCTAATTAAAAGATAGGTTACTTCCTAATTAATATATAATTTATGTGAACTTCACAATATACAGTTCAATAAAATTTGGTAATTTGACCGATTTAAGGAGAGTGGAAATTAGGGCTTCTGCAATCTTTTTTCTTCGCCGCAATCTCATGTCCAATTATCCACCGACGGTGGCGGCGCAACCCACAACGACGGCGAATCCACTGCTGCAGCGACATCAATCTGAACAGCGACGAAGAGAATTACCGAAGATTGTCGAAACAGAGTCTACAAGTATGGACATTACGATCGGTCAATCTAAGCAGCCTCAATTTTTGAAATCCATAGACGAATTAGCTGCGTTTTCAGTTGCAGTGGAAACATTCAAACGCCAATTCGATGATCTTCAGAAGCACATCGAGTCAATCGAAAACGCAATTGATTCCAAACTCGAGAGTAACGGCGTTGTCCTCGCCGCGCGGAACAATAATTTCCATCAGCCGATGTTATCGCCTCCGCGGAACAATGTATCTGTAGAAACCACCGTCACTGTGAGCCAACCGTCTCAGGAGATTGTACCGGAGACGTCGAATAAACCGGAGGGGGAACGTATATGTGAGTTGATGTGTAGCAAAGGTCTGCGTAAATACATATACGCGAATATCTCTGATCAAGCTAAGTTAATGGAAGAGATTCCTTCAGCTTTGAAATTGGCCAAGGAGCCAGCGAAGTTTGTATTGGATTGTATTGGCAAGTTTTACTTACAAGGGCGTAGAGCATTTACTAAAGAGTCGCCTATGAGCTCTGCGAGACAAGTTTCGCTTCTTATACTGGAGTCTTTTCTTCTAATGCCTGATCGTGGTAAAGGGAAGGTGAAGATTGAGAGTTGGATTAAAGATGAGGCGGAGACGGCTGCTGTTGCTTGGAGGAAAAGGTTGATGACTGAAGGAGGATTAGCTGCGGCTGAGAAAATGGATGCAAGGGGTTTGCTTTTACTAGTTGCTTGTTTTGGTGTTCCTTCAAACTTTAGGAGTACAGATTTGCTGGATTTGATAAGGATGAGTGGTTCGAATGAGATTGCCGGTGCTTTGAAGCGGTCACAGTTTCAGGTACCATATTCTGTTCTCACTCGGTGAATTTCATTGCAAAGGTGGTTCCTTTTGTTGACATCATCGACCAACATCAAGTTCCATCTTTGTTTTTCGATAAGCTTGATGGTATAAACTAGGAGAGCACATCAAATATTTAGAGTGCAATGACTGATTGAGCCAAATCCTAGCTAGAAATTAATCTGGAAAGAACTTGGAACTCTCAACCATAGGTTTTGGTACGAAATTGTTGCTTGTCAGAACCAAATGATAGGCTATTGCCTTGAAATAGTGTTTCTTGTGGTTTCCAATATTGGAAGTTAAAATCATATGACTTAGCTGTTGGATACTAATTAAGCTTAAGCAATGCCAACTCTAAGAAGTGGTACTTACACAATATTCTATTGGTCATAGGTATAGTTGAATCAAGTATCAAGCGTGGAATGCATATTGAAGCTCTTGAAATGGTTTATACCTTTGGCATGGAGGATAAGTTTTCAGCTGCTCTAGTTCTAACTTCATTCTTAAAGATGAGCAAGGAGTCATTTGAGAGGGCAAAACGGAAAGCCCAGTCACCGCTGGCATTTGTATGAACCCTTCCCTTGCACATTATGTACCTTTATGAACTCTTTATCATCATCTGAGTCTGACCATTGATATATTTATTTCTCAACAGAAAGAAGCGGCTACAAAGCAGCTAGCTGTGTTATCATCAGTTATGCAGTGTATGGAGACTCACAAGTTAGATCCTGCGAAAGAACTACCAGGATGGCAGATCAAAGAGCAAATTGTTAGCTTGGAGAAAGACACTCTTCAGCTCGACAAAGAGATGGAAGAGAAAGCAAGATCTCTCAGTTTAATGGAGGAAGCCGCACTTGCCAAGAGAATGTATAACCAACAGATAAAACGTCCAAGGTTATCACCCATGGAAATGCCACCAGTAACTTCTTCATCGTATTCTCCTATCTACCGTGATAGAAGCTTTCCTAGTCAAAGAGACGATGACCAAGATGAAATATCAGCTCTTGTGAGTAGTTACCTCGGCCCGTCAACATCTTTTCCTCATCGCTCAAGAAGATCCCCGGAATATATGGTTCCACTTCCACATGGTGGGTTAGGAAGAAGTGTATATGCATATGAACATCTGGCCCCAAATTCATATTCTCCAGGTCACGGACATAGACTTCATCGACAGTACTCTCCGTCTTTGGTTCACGGACAGAGACATCCACTACAGTACTCTCCTCCAATTCATGGACAACAACAGTTACCATATGGTATACAAAGGGTTTACAGACATTCACCATCTGAAGAAAGATATTTGGGTTTATCCAATCAAAGGTCTCCTCGCAGTAACTCATCATTAGACCCCAAATAGGAGGAATGTAAATTTGTAACAAAGCTTTTTGTTTTTGCTTAAGTTAGTCATTTATTTAACTCCCAACAGTCTCAAAATTTAATTTAATGTTTGGGGCTTAAGAATGCAAATTTTTTTGCTCCTGTAATTGACATTTAAGATGCTAATGTTATTGCTTCAGAGGTTTTAGTCAACCTCAGATACATCGATATCACTATCTAAATAGACCTCTGGCTCTTGGTCATCTGGATTCTCTTCATCTTCTGTCTCTGTTCCTTCTTGTTCTCGTTGCACTGCTCGAGCAATTGCGGATTCCAACCTTGTGCTTACAGTTTCCCATGACACAAGCTTTTCCATGAATGTATTTATGTCCGCCTTCTTATCTTTCTTGAGGAAGATGAATTCACCGAAGATCCAACTTGAGCTTGACAATCAATCAAATCCGAAACAGAAACAGAGCTTTTTGACATCTTTGATTTAGCAGTCTTTGATCTTGAGGAATATCAATGAACACTAGATACACTCACACTTGCAGGCTTTAAACTGGATTTTAAACATGAATAGAAGCATTGATTCCATGGAATGTGGTAAGTGACATAGCTGGACTTCTTAAACAAATGTATGAACGGGTAGGGTTCATTACAATGTAGTTATACAGCACTGAGATTTATGGAAGAAAAAAAGGACACAGCTTTAACTATCTACAGAGAGACAAGAACACTAAAGACAAGAGAATCATAAGTTCAGGAGTTCGTTAAAATGGCTCTATTCAAATCACACATTGGCACAAGACCACTAATAAGATACCAAGTGGGACAATCGAAAGATAATAAGAGATAGCATATCAGAGAGAGAGAGAGATTTTTTGAGGAGGGAGAAGTTCGCCGGAGGCTTCTGTTTCTAGTCGGCGTTGTGATTGGAATTGTTTGAGCGGTCTTTCCAGTCCCGGAATTGGAAACAAGAGGGCTAATTTTGGTCCTTTTGGAAAGATTTGAAACGACATCGTTATTAAGCCCTAATTCTACTATAACGATGTCGTTTACGAGAAACATACATATACATACTTGAGAATAAAGCCCATTACCAAGAGACCAATTTTGGTCTTTTTCGTATAGTATTAACTCTACGGCGATTGATCTAAGCCCAATAATTGTGGAACTTGCTCGACTTAGGTCTCAATCTCTATTTTCTACCAATGCCAAAAAACAATTTCCTTACAAATTTTTTATTTTTCCCATCAAAACAATTCCCACCAATTTACATTTAAAAATCATTGTAATCTATCACATTTCCTTACTTTTAAAACCATTTACAAATCTATTTATCGCCAAAACAAAAACGGGAAAAATGTTTTTGGAAAAAAAAAATTGACAGAAAAATTATTTTCGGAATATTTTTGGCGAAAAAAATCGATATTCTATTTTGTTAACCTAAAATATTTTCAAAATATGAGTAAAATAGTCATTAAAAATTAAATTAACGTATAAATGAAAATGACTAACAGGAAAGGTTATAATTAAAAAATGATAATTTTGGAAGAACATTTTTTACAATTTCTCTTTAATCATTAACCCTCGTTGTATGGAACTCCGGTGGCGTTGAGCCACGAATCTCTATTTATGAACTCTCTAACCGTAAACATGACTGCTTCCATCGGGTCTGTGATGATCTTGTTCCCATTCGGATGGACTCTCTGGCTTGCGTTTGCTCTGGGGCCTTTGTTTTGATATTCGCGGTAGAACAATGTGGACAAATCCCCACTAGTGCTGCTATTTCATGGAGTCCATCCCACTGGATCTATCAAAACATCCATTTAAGATTCCATAATCACCACCGTTGATAAATCACCCCACGGTCTTACTAGAAACATCTTCACCATTCTGTGAATGTCGACGTGTCGGTCGAGAGACTGTAAAAAGCCTACGTATTCATAGAATTTTTATTTTTATTTGTGATGTTTATGATAGTTTTTTGTTCACTTTATTTTTTTTGTTCAATCTATTTTAATTTTCTTAACACTGATATAAAAAATTTCATAGTTTATGTTGTGTATTTATTTTTTAATTTTTTATAATATTTAATTTAATTTTGTCAATTATTGTTTTATTTAATGTGTGAATTAATTTTAGCTGTAATGTTTTGATTTCAATAAATAAAATTTAGGCAGGCCACAATATGATGACTTGGATGTTGATGTAGACATCGTAGATCGAAAGTGAACTTTTCTATTATATAGACGTATTTTACTTATTTTTTGCTTAATTTATGCTTACTTTTGGTCAAATTATTTTCTCTTTATTATTCAAATTATTTCAATAATCATAACATATTGGTAGATATGTAGTCGCTATAAAAAATTTGGATGTAAATGTTAACTGATGAAATAAACTAGGCCTAATTTGTGTGAAAGTAGAAACCTATTAATTGTGAAAGTTTGAAATTCCATAATCTCGGTCGCATATTGAATACTCAACATATAATTTTGGTAGTGTTTGAAGAATCATATTTGAGACATAATCAGGTATAATGAATAAAAGCAGATGACACAGCAAACGAGGAAGATGTCATCACTTGTCACAAATCCAGTGCATAGATGGATCAAGTGCAATTCTGATGAAGTATAAAAACATTAGAGAAATACTCTGAAATTGGATGGATACTCTATGACGACCAGGTGGTGTTTGTAACATCTTGCATAGCGTTAATCTTGAGCTAAAAACAGCTTTAGAAGCTGAAAGATAGATTTTTGGGGTCAGACTGAAAACTTTAATTAAGTTAGGGTAAATATGTAAGGAAAAGGAAGTAATGTGTAATTTTATAAATTTCAGAAAGAAAGAAATGAAAACTTAAAACTCCGTTTTAATTACCACAAGGCTCAAGCCCAAGCCCAATACCGCTAACGAAATCCGACGAAATCACAAACATTATAATATTACATAGAGATAATCATCTTTCTGTCTCTCTGTCTCTCTGTCTCACGCGAGAACTCTGGCTTCGTCTCTATATTATTGACCCTTTTGATCTCTCTCTGTCTCGCTTTCTTCCTCGCGTGGACCTTTTTCGAAAAATATCAATCCCAGAATTTCGCTTCATTTTGGATTATAAACTCCCAGATCTGCTACTCTCTATCTCCGATTTTGTGATTTTTCAAACCCTAGATTTCTCCGGAAGAGTTTATTTTTTTCTCTGTAACTAAACCGAGATTTTTTTTTCAAAATTCCGACATTACCCTAGGTTGTGTATTACCGTAGAAAACCCTAGTTCCTTTTTGGTATTCTTGGTGTACAGATCCCTTCCTTAGTCAGAGTTTTTGGTTATTAGTGTTTAGAGGTTTGTGATGAACAATCGAGGAAGGTACCCTCCTGGAATTGGCGCTGGCCGTGGAGCCTTTAACCCTAACCCTAATTACCAATCACGGTCGGGTTATCAACAACATCCGCCGCCCCAATACGTTCAACGCGGTAATTACGCTCAGAATCACCAACAACAGTTTCAACAAGCGCCGTCTCAGCCGCATCAATACCAACAGCAACAGCAGCAACAACAACAATGGCTTCGAAGAGGTCAGATCCCCGGCGGTAACAGTAACGGTGACGCTGTTGTAGAAGTTGAGAAAACTGTTCAATCCGAAGTTATCGACCCAAAGTGAGTGCTGTTCAAGCTTGGACTACTTAGTTAAATCTGGGATGTGATTATTTTCATTTGAAGTGATAATTCCTTGTTTCTTACGTTACCATGGTATTGAACTGCTTAGTGTTGGTTTCACTTTTGTGCGTTTGATAACCTTTACAATCTAATTTCTCTTCAGCTCGGAAGATTGGAAAGCAAGGCTAAAACTACCTGCACCTGATACTCGATACAGAACAGAGGTAATGTTCCATATTTTGACGAAATAGAGTAAATTAGGATGCATTCACTCTTTATTTTTGCTGTTTCGTGTGCTATATTGGTGTGACTTAAAGGTGTTCTTAAGCGTAATACCTAAATACTTGTTAAATTTGTTTCTCAATACTTAAACTGCGTGAGAATCTATTTGTGAAACTGAATTGATTCTTGGTTGCATGGGATGAGATGTTCACAATTCGTTACTTGTTATCATATTTAGGATGTGACAGCCACCAAAGGGAACGAGTTTGAAGATTACTTTTTGAAACGGGAGCTTCTCATGGGAATATATGAGAAGGGTTTTGAAAGACCTTCTCCTATTCAGGAAGAGAGTATTCCAATTGCCTTAACTGGTAGAGATATCCTTGCCAGAGCAAAGAACGGGACTGGAAAGACCGCCGCCTTTTGTATTCCTGTCTTGGAAAAAATTGACCAAGATAACAACGTTATTCAAGGTAACTGTGTACTGGACCATGTTGTTAGTTGATTCTTTCACGTGGTGCAATGCTATTAAAGAATCTGAAGTTTTGACATCGTCTAGCTAGTGATTTTTCATAGCTAATAAGAACAGAATACCAAAGCTGGCGTCGTAAATAGATTATTGATCCACAATAAACACTAGTTACTGTATAAAACTTAGTGAATGTAAATCGTAATGAATCCTTTGAGCCTCTAAACCCATTGCTTCTATCAGTAGCCTAATATGTTTCTTAAAGGTTTACTGCTTCCTTTCTAACTTAGTTTACCGTCAATACCTTTCTTGTACGCAGCTGTTATAATTGTTCCGACTCGAGAGTTAGCCCTTCAGACATCACAGGTCTGTAAAGAGCTGGGTAAGCATTTGAAGATTCAAGTCATGGTGACCACTGGTGGCACCAGTCTGAAAGACGATATCATGCGTTTGTATCAGCCTGTTCATTTACTGGTAGGAACTCCTGGGAGAATTCTGGATCTTACCAAGAAAGGTGTTTGTGTTTTAAAAGATTGTTCGGTGCTTGTTATGGATGAGGTAAATGTTGGATGCTTACTTTGTATTTTTTTTTCTTTGAAATTTCTTTCTATCTATCTTTTTTCACTATTTGCAACCTGTAGCAAAATTGTTCATGTTACTCCCAATTTAATTTAATTATGGATCATTCATCAGGCTGACAAGCTTTTGTCTCAAGAGTTCCAACCTTCAGTGGAACATTTGATTAGCTTTCTTCCAGAAAGTCGTCAGATTTTGATGTTCTCAGCCACCTTCCCTGTCACTGTCAAGGATTTTAAGGATAGGTTTCTGACGAATCCTTACGTCATCAATCTCATGGATGAACTTACGCTCAAGGGTATTACCCAATTCTATGCTTTCGTTGAAGAAAGACAGAAAATTCATTGCTTGAATACACTATTCTCCAAGGTTAGATCTGAACTACATTGATTGTTTTTGTTTCTTTCCTTAGCTGGCATTTTACTCTCTTCTTCTCCTGCAGCTGCAAATTAACCAATCAATCATATTCTGCAATTCTGTAAATCGTGTGGAGCTCTTAGCCAAGAAAATCACAGAACTTGGGTATTCATGCTTTTACATCCATGCAAAGATGCTTCAAGACCACCGAAACAGAGTGTTCCATGACTTCCGGAATGGTGCATGCCGTAATCTCGTGTGTACTGGTATGCCTTAGTGTTATCATGCTGCTATTGCAGGAGCACAATGAATCAAATACTAAATTATCTACCTCTTAGACCCCAATAGTGGCTTTAGTTGAGGCTTTAGAGGGACAACTTATACTGGTTTTAATATTTTGACTTTGCGAAATCAGCTATGTCCTCTACCTGAATAGTTTATGATTTAATGATGGTTGCTGCAGACTTGTTCACACGTGGTATTGACATTCAAGCCGTCAATGTGGTGATAAACTTTGATTTCCCAAAGAATGCTGAAACTTATCTCCATAGGGTAAGCTAAAAACCAAATGTCCACATGATACTAGATTCCTACATGTTGATTGATGGTAATTGATTTTAATATCTGGTCTCTGTTCAGGTTGGACGATCAGGAAGGTTTGGCCATCTTGGTCTAGCTGTGAATCTTATCACCTATGAAGATCGATTTAACCTGTATGTATTTTTCTCTTGACTGGTTTGTACTATTGTTTTCTACAGCATAGAATAACCTTTGTGTTACATTTTTGTAGTTACCGGATTGAGCAAGAGCTTGGAACGGAGATCAAGCAAATTCCTCCACATATCGATCAGGCAATTTATTGCCAATAACCAAGGGTAAACCACCTTGGTCTGCTGTTAGGTGAATCAGTAATAAGTGGTACGTAGTATCTACTTATGGACAGGCTTGAATTGTTCCTACTTTCGGAGTCACTTACTTCATGTAACCTCAAGATTCTCTAGGATAATTTGTTTTAATGTATACACAATACAGAGTCTTGTTGGAAAGATCAAAGATGGAATTTCAACTATCGTAATCATAACACCACATTACATAATTCAAGGCATACATTAAGTTACATATTTCGAGGACATAAGTTCATATGGTTGATGCATATAGGCCTATTCATTGTTCTTTTGCCACTTACGCTAGAAAAATTCTTTTGATTTGGGTTTGCTTCCTCATTTAAGAGGCCCCTAATATATTATTTGGATTTGTGCAATGTTTCAGGTTGGTTGAAGCCATGGTTAGACAGTTGTCTTATCTAGCCATGCAGGACAAGGACAACCCAAAAAGGCTTCACATTCTGCCTCTTACCTCCATAATGTTTTTTTCTGCGTCTTTGGGATTCCTTTATTTTTAAAGATTAACTATAGTCAAGGCTAAAAGGTTTGAAATACCGGGTAGTATTACAAAAGTGAAGTCTTTTATTTAGTTTTAACAAGTCGTTTGAGCTATTGTTTCTTTCTATGCCGTAGACTGATCAGTGGTTACAGTGTTGTGATGCGTCTTCAAGGAGCTGTGGTTTCATGACTCTTTCATGATCCTTTTCCAGCTTTCCAACTTCAATAATAAGTCTTTGAGACCTTAAGATGAGATTTTCCTTTTTTTCCATTTACACAGGTTGCTGATTTTATTTTAGCATGTTTTGTGTTGTCAATAGGTAGATTAGTTCAGGATTTGGTCTGTGGACAATGGACAATGAATTTTGCACTCTCTTGTTTTATGAGCAACACAAGCAAAACACACAACATACAAAAGATACAAGTATGAACATAGGATACCGGAGATAGGTGATAATCTGTATCACAGGTTAGTGCTGATCTCAGAAGCAGCTCAAAGATGACTTCTTGGGTATCTTTCCTGCGGCTTGAAACCTAGCAGCAGCTTCTTCCGCATCAAGGATCTCTTGAGCCCGTCTGGTTTGAACATCTGCCTTCTTCTTTTGTGCCTTTGCATGAACTGCCGCTTTTTCGTTCCTTAGTTTCTCAGATTTCTCCATCTTCTTACTGTCCATCTTCCGCTGTAGAAAACAACAATTTTTTCGTCTGTATGTTAGTTCTTTGACGACATGAAATGTCATGTTTCATAGTCTTGTACCATTTGGTTAACTTGCTGTTTAGATAGATTCATGTTTTTGATCATACACTACAGGCTACAGCAGTAGAACAGTCTTAAGCATACATGAGTACATAGATCATATATTAGGAATTGGTAGATGTCTTTTGTGGAATCACCTGAATTCTAGCGAGTTCAGATTCGATCTTTGTAGTTTTCTTTTTCTCCCATCCTGAAATATCTAGTAGCTTCTTCTGAGTCCTGCAATCAGAGAATCTGTCACAGTGGTACTGAAACGACGCTGAAAAGTGTTTGTGTTGTGACTTACTTGTTATTGACCTTTGTTATCTTTAGTTCCTTCCATGCCTTAATAACTTTTGACTGCTCATCTCCTATGTGGTATGTAGTAGGTATAAACTAAAAATTAAGATACAACATGAAACTAAACAATACTAAAACTCTGTGATATGAGTTACCTCTTTGGATCGGAATATTTGGCTCCATTTGATTGAGAATGAGTTTCAGGCTTTAAGTTCTAGTTGCTAGTTAAATGCACATTTAGGTCTATTTATAGTGATGTAACACACATGTTCGATTACAAAAGGTGAAAATTTGGAACTGTCGGTTTCAATGCATTGGTGTCGTTTTATGTCTTGAGGGAATATTTGAAAACCATCGTTCGTTTTAAATTAATATGTCGCAAGGAATAAATATATCACAATGCTTGCAAGCTAGCGAATCTTGATATGATTGGCGAGCACTAAGTGTTGTTCTAATTGCTCTTAGTTTATAATTTGGTTAGTTTTTATAATCCTTTCATTGAAGAATGGAATCCCCCATATAAAAAAATAAGATGCATGTGTTCAATATATGCCAAAGCATTCCATACCAAGTCCCCACTATGGAGTAATTTCACTATCTAATATCTATCTTTGCAAAATAATTATCATTCTTTTTTTTCTTTCTTGTGAAAAACAAAACAATTTAAAGACATTGAATCCACACAAAATGTAATATAGCGGACAAGCAAAAGCAGAAATGGTCCAAGAAAATGGCATGTTAAAGCTTAACAATTTGAAACGAATAAAGGATGCATTAGAATGTTGTTGTTGCTCAGAGATTGAGTCGTCCTTTGATGATGTCAAGGCTCATCTCACTAGGATCAGTTGCTTGCAATTCAACTTGAATTCCTTCCATTTCTCTCTTGAACCTGTCTTTTGAGCTTGCATACAACATCTTACTCCGAACTCTCGATGTATCAGGTGACCTGATCAATACAACACATTCATGAGCATTTGAGATCATGTGGAAAAAAACATGTTAAGGAGAGCAATGTGTTGTTACCACGCGATGAAAAAGATCTTGCTCTTCTGACAATTGTCCTCTGTGGTGAAATCAAAATCGTAGACAGCGTATCGGCATTCGTCATCGGGGATAGAGCTGGTAAAATCGTCGTAAGTTTCTTCTGGATTCCCAAGCTTTTCTATTTGCACTTGCTGTGCCTTCTCATCAATTTTGAACACAATGAACCTGTAAGTCCTCTTTGCTTTCAACTCTAAGAACTTAATCTTGCATTCATCATTCACATGCATCCCAGACGCTGAATTAGCCTGCACAACACACACACACACACACGTAGTCATTTATTTATATATTAAGCTGTTTCCATTCTATACATCTTCCTAACCAGTTACCATAAAACTTAGATTGTGATTTAGGATCATAGCATATAAACCATATGTCCACAACATCATTCTTAATGAAGTCAATATATACATGAAACCTATTCATGTGTTACACTTCCAAAACCAAATAACACAAAACCATATATATTCAACCACACCATCCACATATAAATTTCACATGTTGACAATCAGAACATAAACAGAATCAATGCATCATCATCATCTACATCAGAAGATTAAATGTAGGAACTTACCATATTTTCTTTGGAGAATCGAACTCTAATCTTGTGTTTGATGATTGGGAAAAATGAAGAGGATAGGGAAGAGTGAGGAGGATTGGGGGGGTTTATGAGGTTGAGGAAAAACACAAAAGTTGGGTAATATTTGATATTTTCTTTTGGTCTTTAGGCTGATCACGTCTTGAAATAGATGACTTTGATGCTATCACGTCGTGCCCATTTTTTTCAAACCTATATATAGTTTTAATCCTTGATAATACATATAAATCTATATTTATTTGTGTTTGTTGCATATGAGCTCAACTTTGGTCGGGAGATCATTGGACCGTTGAAGTTTTCATGATGAACATGTTATATATATTTTTTTCTCTTCTATATACTTTGACTTTAGCCTCTATGCTAAATATTGTTTTATGCGGCCCAAACGACCATTGAACCCATAATTGGGCCTTGTTCACTTCTGGCCCAATGGCCTTTTTCTCTCTTTTCCTTCACTACTATTCTTCTTCTTCTTCGTTCTTCTACACTCGAGCGCGCCTCTTCTTCTTCCTTAAACACACATCTCTCTACACTTCATTTTCTCACCTTTCTCTTCTGATTTCACTTGTACACGATTAAGCAAAGATTCAATTTCCAACATTGACGTTTCTCTCGAGTGGGTGAAGTAGAAGAAAGTTATGTTTAAACCCTAAAATATTTTTTTCCTGAGAAGTCGATCTCTAATGGCTCTTGTACCCAAGATTCGCAATCGCACCATCTCGGACAAACCAGTCTCTTCGTCTTGTACTAGAACATCGAGTTTCAGACAAAGACTTCTCGCCAGTTGCAAACGATTTCTCAGGTTCAAATTGTTGGTTCGTGCTTCTTCAGTGTCATTAAAAAAGAAAGCAGCAAGGTGTTCACAATCTCAACAAGTTGTTAAACATAATGATGATAGGATTGAGGAACATTCTTCTAGTAATCGGGGTTTTAAAGATGGCAACAATTTCTTAGTATCATCAACAGAAACGAAGAAGCTTGTTGCGGTACTGATTCTAATTAATATATTGTATCAATGTTTGTGGATGCAATGCAAGATTGTTCTGTTTCATTGATTTAGTAAGAGAGCTCTTGTATTGATTTCTGTTGAAGTTTTGTGGTGAACCTTTCCAACCACTCAACGAGGAGGAAGTAGCTCTAGTCAATAGTGCCTTGTCTAAGAGAAACAGGTTTTTTTTCTTTCTTTCAGAATTAGCTTATCATGTGATTTGACTTGATTGAGAATTTAACCACTTGTGTTGCTTTGCTATCTCAGAAAGAAGATTTTGGTTTCGCATAAAAACTCCAATATTGACATCTCTGGAGAAACTTTACAATGCCTAAGGCCGAATCAATGGCTTAACGATGATGTAGGTTAAGTCAAGAGTTCCTTATGTGTTTTGTTTGCAGGAATCGTGTTTTATTTTCTTCTTTGTTTTATATTTATAGGTCACTAATCTCTATCTGGAGTTGCTGAAAGAGAGACAAACTAGAGATCCGCAAAAGTACTTCAAGTGTCATTTCTTCAATACCTTCTTTTACGTTAAGGTTTGCTTTCTCTTTTACTTGTTAAAAATAGATTTCAAAGGTCTATGTTTCCTCATGCCATGACTTACTTTACACATTTTCAGCTCGTAAGCGGCTCCGGTTACAATTACAAAGCTGTCAGTAGATGGACTACCAAGAGAAAGCTTGGATATGATCTTATTGACTGTGACATAGTGAGGTTTCCTCTTTTTGTCAGAAGTATATGTATAGTCCAATTTGATTGATGATGAACTTGTGCAGATATTTGTTCCAATCCACATAGATATACATTGGACCCTGGGAGTGATTAACAATAGGGAACGCAAGTTCGTGTATCTTGATTCATTATTTACTGGAGTTGGTCATACAATTTTGAATGCTATGGTATAACTTCTTCATCATAGAACTCTCTGTCCATTTGCATTTTGGAGATTATGGAACCAGTGTTATTGTTTTAGGCAAAGTACTTGGTGGATGAAGTAAAACAAAAGAGTCAAAAGAATATTGACGTTAGTTCATGGGGAATGGAATACGTTGAAGAACGTCCTCAGCAACAGAACGGGTACGTAATTCTCATTTTGCTATGTTATTGATCTCACTTGACACTAGTCTGTTCGAATAATTCGCAGGTACGACTGTGGGATGTTTATGCTTAAATACATTGATTTTTACAGTAGAGGATTGAGTCTACAATTTAGCCAGGTAATAAGAGATGTCATCAAGGTCTGTGTTTGCTTATGAATCTGTACCAATACTGTTGCATTTTGAAATCGAGAAATATCAAATTCCTATCCGGTTCAAACTAGAAGAAACATTACTTAAGCACATGAGACATTATTGGTCATGGAATTAAAGTAGGTGTTGGTGAAACATGTATTAAGAGGGATACTATAAAATATGTTCATTTCGTCTTTAATTCTATCGTTTGCAGAAAGACATGCCGTACTTCAGGTTAAGAACAGCTAAGGAGATACTGAGACTGCGAGCTGACTAATAGTGCCCCCATCTTGGTGACATAACCTTGCTATTTTACAAAGCCGATTCATATTAGTTTAGCAGCCTTATTTGCTTGGGCTGTGGAGAATGCTAGATATCTTCGTTGCTTTCTTGAAATATTTGTTTGATTTTTTCTTATCTAGAAGAAGTTGTTGATAAGCTTTTAGAATTCTGTTTTATTGTTTAGTGAAGGAATAATCTTCAATTTTGTACCCTGGCCTGAGGAATAATTTTAAGTTTGGTGGAAAATTGCAGATTGTTATGCAACTCTTAGTCTATACCATAAGATAACCTCATGAATGAATGTGGTAATAGTGGTTGCAGAGCGTGTAATTACAACTGCTTTGTGTTCTGTTGTTTAGTGGAAATATGAATCTCCATTTTGGCTTGAGTAATTGCATATTTTGTGATGTATCCATCTCTCTAAGTCTCTAGACTAACCTGAGGTGACAAACGCAGCGATAGAGTCGCTGGATAAAATGCGTAAAGGAAGTAAGAAAGCAGCACTGCAGATGGTTGACATGGAATGCAGTTACCTCACTGTTGATTTACAACTCTTATGCATTGTGTTTGGTGGATAATGCATATCAAACGTGCAGAGAGTACTGATCAGTTTACAACTCTTAACCGGAAACTGAGATTCTCGGTTCGGTTTAACCGGTTTCTACCGAATTCACAGGACTACAAATATTTTAAGTTAGGTAAGGGAAACCAAAAGTCCACATGTTTCTGATCCACGTCAGCATGAAATTCTAAACGACGTTTCAGCGTAATTCATCTTCTCTTGTATAACACTTCCGATTCTAATTAGGGTTTATCGTTTGCATCGCTCTTGCCACTACCTCCGGAGTCTGTTTCATTTGTTTAAGGTGAGTGACCACATTGATTTTAGAATGATTATATATGTATGGTTTGAATTCTTGCTTACCTCTTGTTAGCTAAGGTTTTATCTTAACCATTAATTTAGTAATATAGGATTCTTGTTTTCAAACAGTGAATGGAGGAATTAAGCCAAATCTTGAAGAACAATAGGACCGATGATCTCACTTGGTTTTGCTCTCTCTCAGAATCTGAACTGGTAAATATATTGTTTAATCATTCTCTTTCTTTCTGCAGTCAAAAACTAACATTGATCAATCATTTTTTCAGGATTTGCTCATCAGCTTAAAAAAGCTAGTCATTCGACGTGCCAAAGTAAGTGGTCTCGAAGATCTAGTAGCTGACAAATTTGATCTTAAGATGCTCCGATCTCTCGGTTATCTTCTAACTTCCGACACTTTTTGTTTTTTTAAATCCTGAAATCTGTTATTGTGAAGCTATTCATCTTTGATCTTGTGACACAATCATATGGTATCTTGCAGGGCTTGTGCTAATGGAGTATGTAAGAAAAAGAGTAGAAGATGATACTTCTCTTGCCCCAAGTGTTGTCCAAGAACTCAGCCTTTTGGATAGTTGTAACTTGTTGAAAACGCATGTAGATGATACTGTAGACATTGAGGAGATTCTGACTGATATCTGCAACAAGAAGTCAAAAAAGAAAACACGGAAAAGGTTGTGCTTGGTACATAGTCTAAAGAGTTAGGGGAAGGACCTTTGGATAATATTCCATGCCAAATACTTATATGCATTTCTTTCGTGTTTGAAGGAGCCGGTAGGAACCAGCCTGCTGCGATGGACAAGTAACAGTGAGAGAGGGTTGCAAAACCATGAGACAACAGTTTTTCCATACAAAGGCTGTTGGAAAATCAATGTACGTTACTTTCCTTGCATCTGGTTCCGACTATTCATTTTCATCCACTCCAAAATTATTGTCTGTTTTAAGCATCTTTTTTTTTTTTTTTTCGGAGAGGGTTTTAACAT
>Ga0041059_1000804_pt1 | contig 24551 bp, 13 predicted proteins | sample AraColnosormetaG_FD_56232 | JGI IMG/M metagenome (GOLD analysis project Ga0041059, IMG submission 56232) | Arabidopsis roots microbial communities from North Carolina, USA - Col MF nosort | ecosystem: Host-associated > Plants > Roots > Unclassified | place: USA: North Carolina | collected... | reverse complement strand
AGAAGAAGACTATTTATAACAGAGTCCAAGTCAAACCCTCTAATACCAAGAGAGTCTCTTCAATCTTCTACTGAACTCAAACCGATTTCTCCTTTCTCCTTAAACCAATACCAAACTGGCATTGAACCGTGATCCAACAACTAACTGATTAAACCAAGTCGACATCAGGCTAAACCAAAAGTTTGAATCACACCTTTACATCATTCTCTTTATTTTCTTTTGATTGGGAATTTAATTTTGCAAGATCTGTATTCTTTTTTTCTACAAAAAATAAATTTATACCGTTTAGGTATGTTGGTAATGGAGTTATTATATATATCTAAAAAGCCATTTGAATATGCATCATTTTTGTTTTAATAGTCGTATAGGTCATTATGTATCAATGGTCGAAATGAGCTTCTTTATATAGATGAATGAAAAGTGCTCAAGAAGTTTCGATTTTTGGCCAAAAAACTCCAAATAGTTTTCCAAATATTTGAAAATACAATATTTGATTTTTCATATTTTGATTTTTTGTATTAGTAATTGAATATTGTCTACATTCTAACATTCATGGTCAGATTTATGAATGACCAAGTATCACAATCTCAAAAAAATAGCAGAACTATGGAATAAAATATAAGATTTTTTTTTACGTAAAGGAATATTCCATAAATAATGATTTTAGATGTAGTAATTAGTTGAGAAAAGATATGTTTTTATAAAAAAAAATAGAACTAATGTCTTTATTGGGTTTAGTAATTTATACTGTCATAATTTATTTAGAAAACAAATGGTTAAATAACAAAACCATTTGATTAGCAAATATTAGTTTGTCATATCTATATAAGGTTGATATATTTACAAAATTAATCATTTAATTTCGTTTGAAATTTTTTAGTAAGAAAAACCAATTACGGAAGATCCAATTGAAGATTTCCGGATCAAAATATAAAAAACGACCCGATTAGATTAGCAATTTTGTACTTCAAAAAAGTTATGTAGATATGCACTTGTACTTTTAAGTTTCAGGAATTTTGGATTTACAAAACCAAACTAGTTATATGTAGTTGTGCATAGTTAAACACGCTCAATTTAATTCTGAGATATATATCAGTTTCTTTTGAATCAATTAGACAACGTCGACACAAAATTTAAAAAATCGACAGGAGTTCTTAAAAATAATTTTCAAATTTTCAATTGAATTCTACACAAAATCGAGAAAAAGTAACTGATTTCAACATACAAAAATTCAGAATCGTATGCAGTTGTATTCAAGTTGTACTCAAATAGATTACTAAGAGATCAGAAAATATAAGCCTGAGAAAGAAAAATATTTAATGATACTGTTACTAATCACAATATAAATTGGACTACCGTTTTACAAGGAAGGGCTTCTGAGAGTTTGCTCCTCACGTGCTTCTTGCCTAAAACGGAACTGTGTCGTTTTAGATCTAGTTCTAGTGTTAGAACACTTGAGGAAAACTTGGGAACAAAGATCACTAGATTCGTGTCTTCTTGTTGTACAAGCCTATGATAGAACCTGATTCTAGACTTATAGTGGGTTCTTGCTCATTTACGTTCTCTGCAATTCTCTGTTTCTTGTTCTGTTTTCAAGTCCTCTTCAAAGTTCTTTACAAACGAGTGCTAATCGAAAAGAGATAGTGAGTTTTATAAACTCTATACCTCACACTGAATAATTTGGATTCTGAATGTTTTTTTTGAGTCTTTGAAATTGTTCTGTTTATTGGTATAATTTCAGTGAAGTATTAAAGATTCAGTGAGATTGACGTTAACTTATAACTTGTTGTTGCTTTTGTATTTTGACATGTTTCAGAACATGGTATCGTCTCGGGCCGTTGTGATGGCCATTATGGTATTGGTCACAGTGCAGTGGTTGGTTTTTGCTGAAGGTTATCCGGAAGAAGACTTGGTGGCCAGGCTACCTGGTCAACCAAACGTCGGGTTCAGACAATTTGCTGGATATGTCGATGTGGACTCGGAAAATGGTCGTAGTCTTTTTTACTACTACGTGGAGGCTGTAAAAGAACCTGACACTAAGCCCTTAACCCTTTGGCTCAATGGAGGTCTCTGTTTCTGCATAGCCTTTAAGCTACTTCCTTAGTTATAAATGTTTGAGTTAAAAGTTTATATTTGAGGTTTGTAATGCAGGTCCAGGTTGTTCTTCAGTTGGTGGAGGAGCTTTCACTGAGTTAGGTCCATTTTATCCTACGGGCGATGGCCGTGGCCTTCGCTTGAACTCCATGTCTTGGAACAAAGGTTTGTTTTTGACAATTTTATGCAAAAAGCAGAGAACTATGTGATTCTACGTTTGTGATGCTGTTGTCTCTTATTGCGTATGTGTAGCTTCGAACTTGTTATTTGTGGAGTCACCAGCCGGAGTAGGATGGTCATACTCTAACAGAAGTTCGGATTACAACACTGGGGACAAGTCTACTGGTAAAGTATATATCCCATTTTTTCAGATTATATTAGAACACTGTTGTATCTTGACATGTTTTTTGTATTTGAACAGTCAATGATATGCTTGTGTTCTTGTTGAGATGGTTCAACAAGTTCCCAGAGTTGAAGTCTCGCGACCTCTTTCTCACTGGCGAAAGCTACGCAGGTGTGTCTTTTATTATTCTGATTCTTAGTTTATGAAATGGCTATGTGAGTAACAATGTTGGTGGTTATGTGTTTGATGATGTTACTTGTCAGTTTTACTTTTATCTAACCAATGTTTGATTTGATTCTCTCGCAGGGCATTACATACCTCAACTGGCTGATGTGATACTCAGCTACAATTCACGCTCAAGTGGGTTCAAATTTAACGTCAAAGGCATTGCAGTAAGCAAAAGAACCTTCTTCTTAAAGTTTCATCAACTCTTTTGGCTCTCTTCTGATTTTTTTTTGTGTTTTTTTTTTTGATACGAGACTATGGTTAGGTAGATTATGATTTGGGTTTTCATAATTTCCTTTAAACGTTAAAGTGTTTTATTTTATGCATTAGCGTTATGTCTAAGTTGTATGATGAATACCTATATAAGGGTTCTCAATTGATTAATAAAAAAACTAAGCTCCAACAATTAACCTAATTCTCTAAGAGAGACTTGGGTGAAAAGGAAGCTTTTGCTTTAAAACTTTTGGGCCATAATATTTTTTGTGTGTTTCTGATCAGATTGGGAATCCACTTCTGAAGCTTGACAGGGACTTTGCAGCTGCATACGAGTACTTCTGGTCACATGGGATGATCTCTGATGAAGTAAGACTCACAATCATGAACCAATGTGACTTTGCCAATCCAAAGAACATGAGCAATGCTTGTATATATGCAATCGTTGAATCCAGCGTCCTCACTGAGTATATCAACAGCTATCACATTCTCCTCGATGTATGTTACCCTTCTATTGTTCAGCAAGAGCTAAGGCTCAAGAAAATGGTTAGCACTTATCCACCTTTTTCTTTCCAACAGAAAAACATTTGTGTAAATTTGTGAAAATGGTTTTAGGTTACCAAGATTAGCATGGTAGTTGATGTTTGTATAACATATGAAAGAAGTTTCTATTTCAATCTCCCCAAGGTACAGAATGCGCTTCACGCTAACCGCACTCGCCTACCTTATGAATGGACTATGTGCAGCAAGTAAGTTGTTTGACCCACTTTTCATTTTGTTGATCACCAAAAAATGAAGCTGACTGATTGATATTGGCTTTTCACTTTTCACTATGTCACAGCCGGTTAAACTACAGTGGCATAGACGGGTACATTGACATGCTTCCGAGTCTTAAGAGAATTATTCAGAACCAAACTCCTGTTTGGATCTTCAGGTAAGATTTCTATTAAAGATCTTCTTTTCTTGTACTATGCAGCTTAACTCTCAGCTTGTTAAAATTGTAGTGGAGATCAAGATTCTGTAATTCCACTTCAAAGTTCAAGAACACTCGTACGAGAACTTGCTGAGGATCTCAACTTCAAGACCACTATTCCCTATGGAGCTTGGTTCCACAAAGAACAGGTAGTTTCCCTACACCATCAAAACAATTCTAACTAAGTTAATTGTGATTGCTAACTTGTGGATGTTGGGATTGTAACTAAGGTTGGTGGCTGGGTCACAGAGTATGGGAATCTACTGACCTTTGCAACGGTGAGAGGAGCGGCTCATATGGTGCCGTATGCGGAGCCCTCACGAGCTCTGCACATGTTCAGTAGCTTTATGAATGGCCGGAGATTGCCCAACAAACCAGATTTAAAGTCTTCTACTGATGATTGAAAGAGAAGATATCTCTTTGAGTAAGTTGAGATAGAAACATATTAGGGTTTGTGTAATAATGAACCGTGAACCCCACGGAACTATTTTTATATACTGCCAAACATTGCGATGAGAATATAGTATTTCTCATAGATTATTAGAGTGTGATTGTATCAATATTATTTGTTACTTATATGATTTCGATAAATGATGAATCTTATCATTTTCGTTTGGACGTTTCATACGCTTATTACATATTAGACATAGCTATCTCTAGATTATATGATGATTTATGATATTGGTTTCATTTCATAGTTGACTACAAGGGGATCCTTTCCGGGATTTTGGCCTTAGACAATATAATGAAATAAATTGCAAGATTTTTTTGGCCTTTTTTTTTTGGAAGAATTGGATAGTTCTGTAACGAAGGAATGCATTTAATATAATTTAAATAATTTTTCAGTTTATCCTAATTTTAAATATTAACTAAATATAGTTCTTGGAATTATATATCAACTAAATATGATATACTTAGGAGGTTATTTACATCTTATCCTTAAAATTAATTTCAATTTATAGAACCTTTTTTTGGTAGGGTTCAATTTATAGAACCTTAACATTAGTAAGGACTATTTTAAAGTTTTTTTTACTAGATTTTGGAAAAACAACTTTATGTTTTAACAATATGTAAAAAAATATATCACATTAGACAAGTGTATCATATATACATTCAAACGTAATTATATTAGGTAAGAAAATCAATCTCTTTATTTTCTTTTGATTATAGAAATCAAGGAAATTAAATATCAAGATTTGTTTCTCTTTTACAAAAAATAAATATCTTTAGGTATGTTGGTGTTATCATATATATAAACATATGTAGTACATGAGAAAAACAAAGCGAAGATCAGTCTATTACAAAACTCAAAATAAAAATAGAAGCAAAAAATCATAGAAACAAAATGGCTATCAGCAAGAAAATGTTAACCACATTTGTCCTCACTATCCTCTTAGCCGTATCTTTTGTTCATTGCTCCGATAGAACTTCTGGTATTAGCTTATTATCATACTACTCACCTTTTTTGTTTAAATATGCATATGTTTTTGTATCCTTTCCATGATTGTGAATATTGGCTTAATGATTCTTGTTTAATAGGTGTTGGTATAAATCAAGAGTATGCAAAATGCTACGACCTAGCTGATTGTCAAAAACCCAAAGTGGACGATGCCGCATGCGAGAGGTTTTGTGGAGCTAAAAGCTTTTTATTATATGGTAAATGTGATACTGCTACCAACAAATGTTGTTGTAAGTCTAAGACGAAATAATCTAATCACAGATATGTATCCGGTTGACAAATAACATCATTTGATTCATTGGTTTTGACCATCAATCAATAAAAAGAGATCGAGATTGAAATACACAACCCCTACTAATTAAAATTAGCTTGATTAAACTGGAGTTAGTATTTTGATTACATCATAACAAATATCGAAATATGAAATAACAGATAATGGGATCATTACTTTGACGTCTTTTGTTTAGTGTATTTTGTAAATTAATTGCCTTGGTTATGTATAGTGATGTTAATTTGGGTTTTAACTGGACATTTAAATCAGAACAAATGCCCATTTAAACTCATTTAGTTCAAATAGTGAAATAAAAGAAACCCAAATTAGACCATTTAAGACGTGGGGCCCTGTTAGCCTATTTATGTATGTATGTATGTTTTATGCAAAAATAAGTCTCACACAAAAAGTTAATGTCGCTTAAGTCATTCAATGAGATCAAAGGTGCTATAAGAACAACAGGAGTAGCTCTCTATTTTGATTTTTTTGAGAATGAATACATGGGTCTAAATTGGTATATGAGTTTAAATGGGCAACCCTAATAGACCTTCAAGTTAAATGGGTTTAAATAGGGTGGATTTTAAATGGGTCAGGCTTTAAATGGGACGGACCTAAATGGGGTGGGCATGCCCATATTAACATTACTAGTTATGTAGAAAGAGTTTTAGGTGAAGAGAGTATTTATGAGTATGATTTTGTGCATATTCTGCCATCACATAATTCTTCAATCGGTTTTAGCACAACTTATTTCCCTTTTTTGCTGGAACATTTATTTCATATGAATCTTTTTAAGAATACCAAAAAATTCAAGATACTTGGAAACCTTAATGTATTTGTAAAATCAAGACGTGAATCATATAGTTCTCGAATACTACGCGAAGACATAATCATGGGCAATAACCGAAGCGAAAGTACCAAATTGGAATATTGTCACAACTATGAAACACATGTAAGAAATAAAAGCTTCTATTTGGGATAGCTTACCGAATTTTGAACCTAAACTGTCTCTCTTCTTATTTAAGCAATTTAAATATAGAGAATGGGTAGGCATTCTGTTTTAGATTATGTAATCCGGTTTCTTTTATCCGGTTTACTGTAATTATATTAGTGGTTTACTTTGGTTTAGTCTTATGTATATAAACACTTTTGTATCATTTTATGATTAATGAGAAGATTAATTCATTCAGATTATTTCTCTAATATGGTATCAGAGCCACTCCGTAACAAACTTTCTCCGGTGACTTGTACGGTGTGCGATCTTCTCTTCTCCGGTCATCTCTCGATCGAATTCTTCCGCATTCTTCTCTTTCTCTCATCGGTTCGATTCTCATTCTCAATGGCGAAGAAAGGAATGAGAACGCGAGCTCGATCTGCTTCAACACCTCCGACTTCTCCGATCGCTTCGAAACGAGCTCAATCTCCAAATCCATGACATTCTAGAGCTGTTGCAGATGATCGAATAACTTTCGGAAGCTACATTACTCGTGACTCAGTTGAAAGAATCTCCTCTGGACTTGAATCCTTCGACAACTCTCACAGTCCTTTCTTCTTACACCCCGGTGATCATCCATGTTTATCTCTTGTTTCTCACAACCTCGATGGATCTAATTACAATAGCTGGAGTGTTGCGATGACGATTGCTTTGGAATCAAAAAACAAATGGAGTTTTATTGATGGATCTTTGCCTAGACCTGCTGAATCAGAACCTATACACAAAATCTGGAATCGTTGCAATAGTATGGTCAAATATTGGCTTCTTAATGTGGTTAATCAAGAGATCTATGATAGTATATTGTACTTCAATGATGCAGCTGAAGTTTGGATTGATTTGATAAAGAGATTTCATATCAGTAATTTGCCGAGAAAGTATCAATTGGAACAGGACATACGGTCATTACGTCAAGGAGCTTTGGATTTATCAACATATTATACTAAGATGAAGACCTTATGGCAGAAGTTAGCCAGTACAAAGTCACAGAAGAGATGCAAATGCAATGGTGGGAAGGTTGAAGAATTGTTAGAGGATACTGACACTAGCAGAGTTATACAGTTTCTTATGGGATTGAATGAATCTTATGCTAATGTTCGTGGTCAGATAATCAACAAGAAGAATAGACCAAGTCTGAGTGAAATCTACAACATGCTAGATCAAGATCAAAGCCAGCGAAATGTGAACTCTGCAACTAAAAGTTTTGTTGGTGCATCTCCATCTCCCTCTGCATTTCAAGTCTCTGCGTCTAATCCTGCTTCAGTTTGTGAAGGAAGTGTTAATGCAACTAATTTTCAACAGAGACCTCGTCATGTTTGTACTCATTATGGAGCTATTGGTCATCTTAAAGAAAGGTGTTATAGACTTCATGGTTATCCACCTGGATGGACAGGGAAGAAGAAGTCCTTTTCATCATCACCACTCCGAGTACAAATGTCACATCTCTGGATTCTTCAAGCATTACTACTTCAGTATGTAAAGCTTCAGATCTCCTTGGGAAAGATTTGAGTATGGATCAGCTTCAAGATATTATTTCTTACTATAGTTGACAGCTTCGCACTTCTAGCATCACTCCTACTCTTGCAATTTCCCAAGCTTCTACTTCTACTTCCGTGCCAAATATCAAACCGATATCTGGTACATTTCTGTCACTTTATCCCTCTACCTATTATCACATGCTTACTTCTTCCAAATCTGAAATTGGTATCTCTACTAGTTCTTTGGTTATAGATTCGGGAGCCACTCATCATGTGTCAAACAATAGAGATAGGTTCTTAGATTTCCTAGCACTAGTCAATACCTTTGTCAACTTACGTAATGGAAACATAGTGAGCATTGTTGGAATAAGTTCTGTGCAGCTTAGTCAAAGCATTTTATTACATGATGTGTTGTTTATACCTGAATTTCGTTTCAATTTACTTAGTGTCAGCATGTTAACAAAAAAAAAAGGATTCATTGTCAGTTTCACTTCCACTTCTTGTTTCATTTAGGATCTTACTCATGAATTGATGCTTGGGAAGGGTAGTGAAGTGTCGAATCTTTACATTCTCCAATCTGATACTAATCATGTCACTTTTGAAATTCAAGGTAGCATTGATTCTTCTATTACACCATCATGTTAGTCTGTTTCTGTTGTTAATGCAAATTTGTGGCATACTCGTCTAGGACATCCATCTCAGTCTAGAATTGATATGCTTTCTGATGTACTTAAAATTCCTAAAACTAATAAGAAAAATAAAAGTCATCATTGTTACATTTGTCCTTTAGCTAAACAAAAACATTTGCCTTTTAATTCTAATCAAAATAAATGTGCTTCAGTCTTTGATTTACTTCACATTGATACTTGGGATCCTTTCTCTGAAATAACTCATGATGGATATAGATATTTTTTAACAATAGTAGATGATCATAGTAGGGCAACTTGGATTTATTTGATGAAGTCTAAATCTAATGTCTTGCATGTTTTCCCTGGTTTCCTGCAAATGGTTGAAAATCAGTTTAATGTGAAAGTTAAGGCAGTTAGGTCTGACAATGCTCCTGAATTAAAATTTACAAAACTTTATCTAGCTAAGGGAATTAAAACCTATTATTCCTGTCCTGAAACCCCACAACAAAATTCTGTTGTGGAACGTAAGCATCTACATATCTTAAATGTAGCTAGAGCCTTACTGTTTCAATCTAAGATACCTTTAGCTTATTGGGGGGAATGTGTCTTGACTACAGTGTTCTTAATCAATAGGTTAACAACTCCGGTTCTAGATAATAAGACTCCTTATCAGATTCTGACCAATTTAGAGCCTGATTATAGTCAACTTAGAACCTTTGGATGCTTTTGTTATGTTTCAACCTCACCAAAACAAAGAACTAAGTTTGACCCTAGAGCTAAAGCTTGTGTCTTTTTAGGATATCCCTCAGGTTATAAAGGTTACAAAGTCTTAGATTTGGAGATCAATGCCATTTCAATTTCTAGGCATGTCACTTTTCATGAGGATTTTTTCCCGTTTGTGTCTTCTACATTGACAGAAGGCACACGAACTTTCTTTCCTCACATTCCTTCTCCTGCAAATCCTGATGATTCATATTTGCACTCTGTAAACTCATCTCTAGATACACCTCCTCATACTGATGTGATATCTTCTGAGAATTCTTTGCCTTTGGCATTAGATTCTCGACGACCTACCAAACTCCCAGCTCATTTGCAGGATTACTACATATATAATACTTCATTTTCTACTCCTTATCCTATCTCTAACTATATCTCTTATATTAAACTTAGCTTTTCTTTCAGCTTTTTAATTAATAATATTTCACTTACTCTTGAACTCCGTAAATATTCTGAGGCTATAAAACTGAAAGAGTGGTGTGATGCTATTGGTGAAGAGTTGAAAGCTATGGAACAGACTGGTACTTGGTTGGTTTGTCCTCTACCATCTGGTAAGAAGGCTATTGGTTGTAAATATGTTTTCAAAATTAAACATAATGCAGATGGTTCCATTGAGAGATATAAGGCTAGGTTGGTAGCAAAAGGTTACACACAAGAAGAAGGCATCAATTTTGTTGATACTTTTTCTCCAGTAGCTAAGATGGCCATTGTGAAGATTCTTTTGGCTTTTGCAGCTAAGTTGAATTGGCATCTTAATCAACTGGATGTGTCAAATGCTTTCTTGAATGGGGAATTGGATGAAGAAATCTACATGGAATTACCCCCTGGTTATGAAGTTCCTGATATTGATGCGTCTCAGGGCAGATTTGTGTGTAAACTGCAGAAATCGATTTATGGTTTAAAGCAGGCTTCGCGACAGTGGTTTCTCAAGTTAAAAGGTACTCTTCGTGCACTGAGGTTTAGACAACTCATAGTGATCACACTCTTTTTACACGGCTAGAAGATGGAATTTTTGTTGTCATTGTGGTGTATGTTGATGACATCATAATAGCAAGCAGTTGTGAAAGTGTGGTTCCTATTCTGATTACTCAACTTGAGAAAGCTTTTAAGCTTAGGAATATTGGTGCTCCTCAATACTTTCTTGGAATAGAGATAGCCAGAACATCAAAAGGTATTTCTCTTTGTCAAAGGAAATATGCTTTGGAATTGTTGGTGGAAACAGGTTTTCTTGGCTGCAAACCGTCTTCTATTCCAATGGAGCCCAATCATTCCTTACACAAAGATGACACTCCTCTTATTCCAGATCCTAAACTCTACAGAAAGCTGATTGGTAAGCTACTGTATCTTTGCATAACACGACCTGGCATCTCTTTTGTTGTGGGCAAGTTATGTCAATTCTCTTCTGCTCCAAGAGAGGTTCATCTTCAAGCATTATATAAGGTGTTGAGGTATATCAAAGGTACTGTTGGCAATGGCTTGTTTTACTCTTCTGATCCGGATCTTACTTTAAGAGGATTCACTGATGCTGACTGGAATACTTGTCCTGAATCACGAAGATTAGTCACTGGTTTTTGCATGTATATTGGTGATTCCTTGGTAACTTGGAGGTCAAAGAAACATGATGTTTGTTCCAGTAGTTCAGCTCAGAGTACAGAGCCATGTATGTTGGTACAAAGGAACTCATTTGGATAGCAAAGATCATGAAAGATCTTGGCATTCGGGAACCTATCACAGCTCTTCTCTACTGTGACAATGAGGCAGCTCTTCACATTGCGAAGAATTTTGTCTTCCATGAGCAAACCAAACATGTGGAAAACGATTGCCACATTGTTAGAGACAAGGTCGAAGATGGTTCCCTCAAGACAATGCATGTGCGTTCAGAACATCAATTGGCAGATACATTGACAAAGCCACTATATCCTACTCACTTTCATACTCTCATGTCCAAGATGGGTCTTTTCAATCTCTAAGAAGCTCCATCTTGAGGGGAGGTTTTAGATTATGTAATCCGGTTTTCTTTATCCGGTTTACTGTAATTATATTAGTGGTTTAGTCTTATCTATATAAACTCTTTTGTATCATTTTGTGATTAATGAGAAGATTAATTCATTCAGATTATTTCTCTAATATTCTGGTTTAAGGTTTAGTCATAGTTTGGTTAATCGGTTTATAAAGCCTGAAACTATATAAAAAACTTATGTAATTCGGTTCAGTTCAGTTCAGTTTCAATTTTTTTGGTTTATTCCATGATTTTTAAAATAAAAAATAAAAAATTGTATAACATTAAAAAATTCTCCAAAAAAGCCCCAACTATTTTTTTTATATGGACATTTAATACCTAATAACTTTTGGTTGGAAAAAGAATACATATTTAATTGTTTGGGTATGGAAGTGCACAGTTTTGTTAAGAGTCTTTGATTATTGTTTCTTCTAAATTTCAGTTATTTTTTCTTTTACCTATATCTAAAACTTGTTGATGGACTTTGTTGATACATACAATTACTTCCAAACTAATAAGTGCGGTCGCAAGATTTTGGTGGAGCTCGAATGGTGAATCTAGAGGTATGCACTGGATGGCTTGGAACAAACTGTGTAGTAGTAAATCGGAAGGTGGCTTAGGTTTTCGGAATGTAGATGATTTTAACTCCGGCTTTATTAGCGAAACAGTTATGGCGTCTAGTTTCGTTTCCGGATTCTCTCTTTGCAAAGGTTTTTAAAGGGAGATATTTTAGGAAATCCAATCCTCTGGAAAATATAAAATCATACTCTCCATCTTATGGCTGGAGAAGTATTTGCTCAGCTAGATCTCTGGTTTGTAAAGGACTTATTAAAAGAGTCGGTTCAGAGGCTTCCATCTCCGTTTGGGAGGATCTGTAGATCCCAGCTCAATACCCGAGACCAGCAAATAGTAATGGTTTAACTATTGACCCATCTTTAAAAGTTCAAAATCTGATAGATAGCCGGTCAAATTTTTGGAACATTGATCTCGTGAAAGAGCTCTTTGACCCGGAAGATGTCCAGATAATAAGTGCATTGCACTTGGGTGCGTCGACAAGGGAGGATTCCCCGGGTTGGCATTTCACAAAAACTGGAATCTATACAGTTAAATCCGGCTACCATACAACACAGATGGAAATCTTGGGAAATAACTCCTCTTTCATTGGCCCAAAGATCAAAGCTCTGAAAGCCCAAGTGTGGAAAGTGCAATGCCCGCCTATGTTCCACCATTTTTTATAGCAAATATTAGCAGGCTGCGTGCCAGTAACAAAACATTTACAGAAAAGATGAATAAATTGTGATTCAGGATGTGTCAGATGTGGCACTATAGAGGAAACAATAAACCATACTCTTTTTCAGTGTCATCCGGCACGACAAATATGGGCTCTTTCAAAGATTCCTACGGTCCCAGGGGTTTTCCCACTTATTCAATTTATGCAAATTTAGATCATTTATTCTCAAGAATCCCTTCAGAAGTTGATTCATCCGCATATCCATGGATAATTTGGTATATTTGGAAAGCACGAAATGAAAAAGTGTTTGAAAATGTGGATAAGAAAAAGCTAGGCGTGTTATGTCTAGCAGAAAAGAGGCTCATTTATGGCAGTTAGCTCAAGTAGAGCTCAATACTGAAAACCAAGTCACCTATCGATCGGAAAACCAACTTTGGGTGAGGGATATCTCACAAGACATTGTGTACTCTGGCTTTCGTTGTTTTGTGTACGGTTCATGGAAAGAAAGCGACAATTTTTCAGGTCTAGGTTGGCTTTGTACTTCATTTAATGGAGGGACGTCAACAATGGGAGCTGCTAATCTACGTAGAAGTCTTTCTCCTCTCCATACCGAAGTCGAAGCTTTACTCTGGGCAATGAAGTGTATGATTGGTGCCGACAACCAAAAAGTAGTTTTTTTAACAGACTGTTCAGACCTGGTGAAGATGGTGTCTTCTCCAACCGAATGACCAGCATTTTCAGCATATTTGGAGGAGTTTCAGAGCGACAAGGAAGAGTTCACTTCTTTTTCTTTATCTTTAATTTTTCGTAATGCAAATGTCAAGGCGGATACTTTGGCACGAAAAGTTCGTGCTGAACCGCTTCATATCACTTATGTAAACAACTTCCCTCTAGATTGGCTTGTTTGAGTGCTAAATAATATATGTTGACAAAAAAAAGAGACTTTGTTGATACATGTCTTGAACCGAGAGTACGGGATCCATGAGGAAACAACCATGTCATAATGTGAGGGCCCGCAGTGGTGATCTGAGTCATCAACGAGGGAGCTTGAAGAGTCTGGCCAGGAACTCGGGAAAGGCCGAACATCTGAAGTAAACAAGCTGGGCCATTGTGAGTCTTAAGGGAAAAGCCTATACGAAAACCCAAGAAGGAATCGAATTTGAACACTGCAACACATATTACGCAGTCAAAACAGACACATTTATAAGGAACAATTACATTTATTAGCCATTTTGATATTTAGTTTGTAGAAATTTAGAGTCCTTGGGCATTAGAAAGAGACAAAATATTTGGGAATTCAAATCAATAATTCAGTGTTTTATATTTCTAGTACGCTAAAGCTAAAGATAATCACAAACATTTTGGTACTTTTGTTCTTCATAGTCCCATATTTTATTACAAATTCTAGGGGTTGGATCCAAGATCCACATGCTTGCCAAACATAACATATATTGATATACAATAATTATTTTGAATCATGTAGGTGATGCCTCCCAATGGTGAATAGAATCTCGGCGGAATTGCATTGTGTTTTGTGGTGTTTGCAAAGCCTTCATGACCTTCATATCGACTCATGTGAGATCTGTTCGAGAAGCAGGTTACTGCTTGAGTTTGCCTATCCTTGGTTTCCAGTTTCAGAGTTGTTGAGTTTTTGAGCTTTTAAGTTGTTGTTCTTATTTCTCTTTCATTTGTATTTTCGTTTGGAGTTGTAACGATCATGACAGTTGATGATTAATAAGATGAGTATTTTTCTTGGGTTTGACTTGAGTTGTCTTATTTAAGAATGTGTTATACGGTTTCTAAAAATAGAATGTTTCCAAGAAAGGACATGTCTATTTTTGGAAAGTTTGAGTAAACAACCTATGAGAGATGTGTGTTTACGAGATGGCTGGGAGTTGGTCATAAGGATATTCCCGAGTGGATATGATGGATGGTGAGGCATAAAGGTGTCATACGCGAATCCATGAGAGAGTCTGGAGATATGCTCGGAAGCGTTTAGTATTGTTTGCTCGAGGGACATGAGGGTCCCAACGACTCGTGAGGAGCGTGGTATGCTCCTGAGGTACCGGTAACTCGAGGGACTTGGTGTCTTTAGAGTGCGAGGGGTACTGTGGCTTCGGGGGACGATCTGAGAGCGCGCTTAGGGTGACGACCCGAGAGCGAGTTTTGAGGTATCATTTTCTCCAAGTGTCGTAACTCGATGACTTTGTGGCTGAGAGTGAGCCGGCACAACTCAGGGTTTGACTTTGAGTGGGGAAGATAATACGTGTGATACCCGAGATACCGTAGGCCGAGGCCTGAGAGTGATGGTTTATGCTTGCAGACTGCAGTCTGAGAGTGGAGATAGAGTTGTGAGCAACAATGACTAGTAAATCGTGAGTATATCGACTCGATAGAGAGACCTAGAGGGGTCGAGTTGGAGGGAGTGCGGACCATAGTGACGGTTGCATGGAGTTCTTCGGAGTGGAAGGGTGAAGCTAGATTCGAGGACGAATCTATGTCAGTAGGAGAGAATTGTAACGCCCGTGAACCGGAAAATCGGTTATGGTTTGTATTTAAATTGCACGGTTTAATCGGTTGGGTTAATGGAAACCCTATAGTGCGCTTATAAAAAGTGAGAGATGGAGAAGGACCAGAATCGTTAGGGTTTGGGAGGAAACATTTAAGCACCAAAACTCGAAATTAGGACATATCAAATCGTTGTCAAAGGTAACGAAATTTAGTAGAGTTATTCCCAAGTCATTCATCGTCATTCTCCATTGTACAGAAGTGGATTTGGATTTAAACTCGTTGAGTTATTCGCAGTTTCGTGAGACACATTTTCTCAGACGCGAGTTAGGACCAGTGGGGATTGTAACTGAGATCGTGGTCTTGTCTGGTTTCTGATCGGCACAAGAGTTTGTGGGAAGCTTTGTGACGTCTAAGGATAGCGTTTCATCGGAGGGATTTGATAGTTAACAATTAGTTTCTATTTTAGGGTTTCGTCTTTGACACTGTTTGTTTTTGATTTTTATGTCCAGATTGCTTCAAGGTTGCTTTTGGTTGTGTGACTTGTTGTAGGACGTTTCTGGACTGTTTCAGACGCAAGGAGAGTCTCTCCTAGTTATAATTGTTGTTATAATCAGCTTGTTAAGGTGAGTGCGTGACCATGAGCTTATCTATGCGATTGGGTTATATGACTTGTTTTGTGTGATGATATGTAGGTATGGTGAATGTGTTTTTGGGTGAACTGTTCAATGACTGGGTTTTTTATATATTTTATTTTGTAGTTATACCGTTTATTGCTTGTGTGTATAGCCGTAGATGGGAGTATCGACTCACTAGGTATTTATGATAATACTTACGCATTTCTTTCTTTATAGTGTAGGTAAAGATAAAGTGTGATCATGGCATCCTAGCTAGGAAGAGAGGATGATTTAGGAACTCGTTTGGTTGTATTTCTTTTTTTTTATTTTAGTTATTGGAACCCGGTTAGGTTCGTGTTAGGATTGTTAGTCATTCTTGGTTTTGTTCGTCAAATTATTTATTTATTCATGTTAGGATAGTATTTTTAACTTGCGAGTTAGCGTTGTTTTATTGGTTGATTTAATTAAGTATTTATGGAAATATTTAATTATGATTTAAAAAAATTGAAGCGGGTTGTTTCAACAACGTAATAAGAAAGTATGGTCTACGACATTAACCAAATCCAATATATACGTAAATATGCAAGCGATTAGACGAAACATCTAAATGCGAGCTTGATTTGATTGTTGAATAGGTCCATATCCACCTTTCTAAGACAACCTATCAATTAATAGATTGAGGGCTAAGTAATTTACCTATATAAAAAACAATACATCTTAGCCCTATAAATAATTTCAATTTAAAAGCATACAACTTTCGTAAGATCTATTTTAAAGTTTTTTTTATTAAATTTCTTTTTTTTTTTTCAACCACACATTAATTAAAAAATAATATCTCTATGATTGGTTACCCAATTAGGAGGAATAGTGTCTACAATTTTATTAAATTTCTTAAGAACAATTTTATGTTAAACTATGTGTAAACAATAAATTATTGAGCAACGACTATCAGGCAGGTGAGATTCGGTTACGTCTTTGGGTATTAAGGTCATTAGTCTTCTTCTCTTTTTAACTCTGGTTTCGTCTTTGTTTTCATTGTTACTATGATCAGACCCGCTATCAATCTTGTGAAAATATTTATTTGCTTATAGCGCTGTGATATGTATTCAAAATTCCTACGTAGTGTTAAAGCTTGATTGATTCTACCACAACCATCCACAAACGTAACAGTTTCTAACGATTAAAATCAAAATTGTTTTATACCACCCCAACCCATTCGAAATTGCTAAAAAAACTATGGCCCACTAAAAAAGCCATTCCAAGCCATTTAAATATGGAAAAATGTCAAAAAGATCACGAACTTTCAAATTTGGGACGATTTAATCTTGAACTTCACGGAAGACAAATAAATCGTAAAGTTTTTCTTGGCTTTCGAAATAAATGACAAAGTTTTTGTTTACTTGCCATTTGACTCATATCGTTAAATAGGTTAACAGATTTTTTTTACGGCGTTCCCCAAATCGATTTCGTTATCTCAAAATCACAGACCCACATTGACCTCAAACTCGCAGATATTGAAGTCGATTTGGGGATTTAGGGTTTAAATTTATTTCAACAAACAAAACGAGCCGCAATAAACAACATTGTTTTGTTCTAACAGAGGAGATAAATGAGACATTAACGCCGTAAAAAATTATGTTAACCGATCTAATGACATGACTTAAATGACAAGTCAACAAAAACTTTGTCATTTATTTCGAAGTCAACAAAAACTTTACGATTTATTTGCCTTCCGTGAAGTTCAAGACTAAATCGTCCTAAATTTGAAAGTTCGTGATTTTTTGACATTTTTCTCATTTAAATATGCTTTTTTTTTAATAGTCGTATAGATCATTCAGATACAACAATGGATGTCACTATTTATAAATTTGAATATATATATATATCGCTTTTTCTTATATACATATATATATATATATATGTGTGTGTGTGAATTCTATATTTGTTATTCATTGTAAGAAACAAATGGTTTTCTCTTCAATATATTAAATGTTTAAGTCTAAAACTATAAAATCTATAACATCCACACCATAATTTTATTTAGATCACATTGTTTTACTCATCTTAAATATATTGTTTCCTCATATTTTTAAAAACAATTAACAGTTACAACAAATTTTTAATTTTCATTATAAATTATTAAATAGAAATTAATATAAATACAAATTAAAAATAATAATATGGTCCCAACATTATTAATTTATAGAGATTTTATTGTATATTAAGTAATAAAATCACCATCTTTATTATCTTTTAATTGCAATCTTGACTAAAAATAATACCTTTTATATATATTTGGAATACTATATATATTTGTTCCCATCTAAAGTACTACATAAACCTAAACATCAAAAGATAATATCATAAAAATGGCTATCACCAAGAAAATTCTTCTCCCATTTGTTCTCACTATCCTCTTTGTCATATCTTCTGTTCATTGTTCTGATGATACCCAAGGTACTAGTTTATTCACACACACTCCATTTTTTAAATCATAGACTTGGTTTACTCTTTTTATGAACGTGTATTTGTTAAATTGTTATTTTAAAATAGGTTTTGGAATAAAGCAAGAGTATAAACAATGTTATACACCAGATCCATGTCGTAAGGGAGGTAATGACGAATGCGAGAGGTTTTGTGTAGCTAAAAGCGGTTTACTATACGGTAAATGTATTAATGACGGTTCGAAAGACGTATGTTGTTGTTTGACAAAATAATATAATCCAATATATGTATTGCTATATCAATAATGTAACAAGTTTTCATATTGTTTTTTGATATTATGTATAAGAGACTCAAAGCATAATACAAAAAAATACCAACACTATGTTATTTTGTTCAAACTCGAGCAATTTTCTGGTAATCTTAATTAAATCTTAAAAGAAGAATATACACCACAAGAAATATTGAAATCTACTACCTCAATATATTACTGATCCATCAAGTTTTTCCATACGAAACAGGTTATTTTAGTTAATTTTTTGAATATTTATAATTTTGTCCTTGAAGACATCGAAGTCAATTGCTTAAGACATTTTTAGTGTATAAATATAAAATTATATTTACAAAAAACTGTTTTACAACAAGTTAAAGTTTTAAATAATTTTAGTCGAACGATATACAGTTTAAATAGAGTCCATCATCGGTCGATCTAACCCATAAAATGATAAAATATTTATATAATACATATCCGGTAGTGATATTGGCTACTAACAAGGTAATAAGAAAGTATGGTCTACGACATTAACCAAATTCAATATATACGTAAATATGCAAGCAACCAGACGAAAATTCTAAATGCGAGCTTGATTTTTGATTGGTTAATAGGTCCATATCCACCATTCTAAGATAACCTATCAATCAATAGATTGAGGGTTAAGTAATTTGACTCATTAAAAAAATACATCTTATCCGTATAAATAATTTCAATTTAAAAGCATTAAAATTTCGTAAGATCTATTTTAAAGTTTTGATTAAATTTTGAAAGAGAAATTTTATGTTAAAATCTGTGTAAACAATAAATAATATCACACTAGTTTATCAAATGTAATTAGTTAAGAACGATTCTCTTTATTTTCTTTGACTATAATCTGAAGGAAATAGTAAATTGCAAGATTGTTTTTCCCTTTTTACAGTTGGATGTTATATGGCGAATGAATGCATTTATTAAAAAGATGTTATACTTTTTCTAATTTATCCTAATTTTAAACATTAACTTAATTACTCCGAAAATGTTTATCTTATTTTCCTCACTATCCTCTGAGTCGTATTTTTTGTCCATTGCTCCGATAGAACATCTGATATTAATGTCTTATTATCAATATCATACGTACTCCTCACTTTTCTTAAGTATGCATATGTTTTTATATCCTTTTTATATATGATTGTGAATATTAGCGTAATGATTATTGACTTATTGTTTAATAGGTTTTGTTATAAATCACAATTCACAATTTGCAAAGTAGTCATTTTTTACTATTTGATTCGTACACTTGAATCTGTACAATATTTTTAGTGTACAAATATAAGTGTACGCTGTGTATATTTACATACATCTATACACTAAAAGTGTACGAATCAACAGTGAAAAAGTGACTACTTTGCAAATTGTGAATAGTAAAGTGACTACTTTCCCAATTATATTGTATACTTTGTACAAACATGTATATTGTATACTCTACATAGCCAGTGCAATGTACAAATTAAAATCGTTTAGCCATATACGCGCAAAAACATGTATATTGTATACTCAGTACAGCAGTGCGGCGTACAAAATAAAAGTTAATTAATTGTATCGACTACTGATAAAATGTATGTAATATATTAAAATTATTAATAAAATGCATATAAAATTATAGAGAAAAATACATAAAATTTTATGTATATGAATTAGTTTAGAAATTAAAGTTATATTGATAAGCATTTCAATTATTAGATTGGAGGGGTTGTTAAAAAGAAAGAAAAAAATATATATAATAAAGAAATAGAGATAGAGATATTGAATCTAAAAGCCCTCTCTGGTAATTTCCAAAAATTATTCCCTGCCCCACACGAACTGCTATTAGATATCCGCCTATTACACAAAAAGCAAAATGACCTCTTTCTCTAATATTGAATAGTGAAGTTACTACGTTCACAATTATATTTTGAAAAGTGAATATATTTCCAACTTACTCTAAACAATAATATTAGTTTTTTAAACCGAATAACCAAAAATCCCCAGAGTATCAAAACAATACCCAGAAAAAAAATCCAAAAATACCTAAAATATCCAAACATATCCGATAATATCCGAATGAATCATAAACTCCAAAACTGAAAGAACCCGATCTTAACAAAAATATTTTGGTAGTTATATAGTTCTTAAAATCTAAAACCCAAAAAAATAACAGAAGCGAATACCAAATGTGAGACGTACTAAAATCTCTTATCTCACTAACATTGGGCCTGAAAGCCCACTAATCTCAAAAAATGAACTGCTCTAAACCATGTCAATCGAAACTGAATTATTTTTAGTAAAGATAACCAAATGGATTTTCAAGAGAACCAAAACTGAACCAAATCACCTAGTTACAATTCAGTTTGTTTTTTTTTTCTTTCCAGGAAACGTTATTATGCCCACCCATACAGAGAACCCATAACAAGATAAGCATGTGAAAGACAGAGACTAAAACGAAGCATATTCACCAAATCAAGTGAAGCTGAAGACAACGAGAAAGAGAGGAGAGAGGCATATAGGTAGAGGTTGGGTTAAAGACAGGTACCACAACTTGGGGCTACCACTTTAATGGATCACTTTCGGCCAATAAATTGGGGAGTGGAGCATTGACTACTGTGCATCTGCTCTACCAAATTAATTTGTTGATTAGTTATACATTGTGGTCCATGTTTTATGGGTTATAGTTAGTTTTTTAAGAGCTGGATAGAAAGTCTTTCAGGATTTATGTTTAAATGGAACCAATATAAAAACTTGCGGTCCGTTAATTGCGAAAAGTACCAAATAACATGATTTTTTTTTTCGTTATTTTACTATATTATGAATTCTCGCTTGTACCTTACAAAAGAAGTTGTTTAATCCGTTGATCTTAGAGAATTTTTTGGAAGAGAAACAAATATATTGAATCATAATTTTGATGACGGAAGCAAATGATTTGCATAATTTGGTTCTCGGTCAAAATTCATTATAAGTTGGAAAGTATGGAACTACTTGATTAGAAAAGGGTGAAATTCTCAGACCCGAGTTCAGTCCTCTCTGAAAACAAAAATCACATTTGTTTGGGAAGTCTGTCAGTTGGGTCTTGACCCAATTGGTTTACCTGGTAGTCAGAAATACAGGTGGCCTGACTATCCTCTGGCATTAGTCGGAAAACATTCCAAACTCGGGACAAATAGTGTGGTGGTACTTCGGAAAGAAGTCCACTCTGAAGTATTTCGGTGCGTTTCTACCGAAAATAACCGGATCAGCCGATAGAGTTTATAAAAAAAAATAATGCTAAAATTATTCAATAACAACATGGAGAAAATCTTTAATATGAACTAAATTCGGCACCATGCTCAATACCAAAAGAAAACCAATACAATGTTGTATGTAATTAGGCTTCTTACTCTTTTGCATTATTGTTTTGGTGTAAGGTCCGTTTTTTTGCACTCTGTTTAAAGGAAGAAATTACTACTATAATTTTAAACTGTGATGTCAATTCATCCCATATTACATGTTCGTTTTCCGAGAACTTAAGAAAATGGAGTGGTTGAAAAAGAAATCTCTCTAAGTCACAACCACTACATTATTGCTTTAGAAATATAGAAAGCCTAAAGCCGTATTTTTCGTTACTCCTTTATTTGTCCCTTATGTGTGTCCCTCATATACAAAATAAAAATAACCTCATAATTCTTCTTTTCCAGAAACTAATCAAAACTACAGATACTTTTGGACGATTTGTAATTTTTTTTTTTTCTTAGAGGGGACCAAAACAAATCTAAAATGTTATCAATTTAAGTGTTATTTAAAGGTTAGAAAAATGTTCATGTATGTATATGTATGCACCCGTAAATTCATTTAGTCCAAAAGATAACCCATAAATTGCGCAAACACACATATATATACAAATGTCCTCCAAACTCACAGAACATCAGATACACACACACACACACACACGATGGATTGGTTCTCATGGCTGTCTAAAACCGACCTTGATCCGACCCTAAGCTACGAGTACGGACTCATATTCGCCCAAAAGAAGCTCCAGGGTGAAGACATCGCCCTTTTCAACCACAACTTTCTCCGGCGACTTGGTGTTACTGTGACCAAACACCGCGTAGAGATTCTCAAACTCTCAAAGAGAGAAACACAAGCACTCAGCTCCTATAACCATCGTCCTGTCTCGGCCAAACTCATATCTGTCGTCATCAAGGCAACCAAAAGTGTCGGCAATCGCTTAAACAAGTGGCTTTCTCTCGGAGGAACCGCCGTAGTTGAACCGCTCAAGGAGAAGCAGTCGCCGCCGCCTGCCTACCGTACCGGAGCCTTTTTGACTGGTAGGTCAAGATAATAATGCACCTAATCACTACTTATTGCAACCCGATTTTCTTTATAGATATTTAATTACAACAAAACTAATATGTTCTTGTACAATAACAAAATTGCATTTATGAATGACGTAAGAAGTCTAAGTTTTGTAAATCCATAAGTACTTTTTTTTTTAAAGTAATGTTTGGATAATTAGGGTTTGTAGTTGAAGTGGTGTTAGTTAAAACGTTTTTGTTGACAAAATTAGTTAACAACTTTCAGGTAATAACAATAAAGTCAATGCTGAAAAAGCTGTGGTACAAGTGGAGAGATTACCTGTGATAAAGAGGAAAAGGATTGTGAAATCTGGACCGTTGGATCGAAACCATGGAATACAAGAGAAAATGACGTTAGTAAGCAACCGAAGCATGAACCTATCTGGACCGTTGGATAGAAGTGTCCAAGAAAGACTCATTTTAGCTTATAGAAGCCCTATTGTGTCGGGACAGTTAGATGGAAACTTAAACGAACGATTGAGATTATCAGGGCCGTTGAAAGGAAGACCACCAAGCCCAAGTGTGTATGTGGAGTACAATAAAAGGGATGATGACACACGATGGGATGCTATGTTTCATAACTTGAAGCCTACGTAGATCTTGAGTATAAATTGTTTTCGTTTCGTTTTGCGAAAATGGATGTAGCTACTTATATATGTGTGGGTAATCAAAAATAAAAACACTATTACCTTCTCTAATTTTTTTTTTTAAATGGTACTCTTATCTTTAAATTTATTTTGTTTGTCATGGGAGAATATTCATTTACACCCACACCACATCTCCACTCAAAGAACTTGAACGAAGCCACCGTCCAATACTGTAGATTCTCGCCAGAACAAGATATCTGGTGAGTCTGGACGACGCGAGCCGAACAAGATGGTGATCCAAGATCTGTTGTCATCTCGCCACCGTAGAGTCGTTTTAAGAAGGAGGAAGAGATCCGATCTTGCCTTTGACGAGGAGATTAATGCTCGGCCGTGAGAGAGAGAAACAGTAGGGAGTAGAAAAAAAGACCTTCGACGTTGACATAGCTTCACCAGATCTGAATATACCTCCCCCATCGACAGAGATCCCGTGAAACCTTCAGAATTTATGGTCCTAATTCTAACTGTTTGCCTCTCTCAGATCTCACTTAGATTTCCGTCTTCCACTCCGCATCGCTACATCGATGGTGGAGCTCTTAGCGTCGGAGTCGGGCAGACACTTCTCCATCCACAACTCCCTTGATTATGGTCAGATTGCTTTGCCGGAGAGATGTTACAAGTTACAGATGAAGAACCATGAGCCTTTGGGCCCTCATCATCGCTGGAATCGATGGAGAATCCGACCACCGGTGTAGGAAATTGTGATCAGAAGAAGAACAAAGTTGAGAGAAAAATCACCGCGAGTGAGATCCACGTACACGACTTCTCTCAATACAATTTTACTTTCCTACACCCTCACCCACATCACATTTCAAACAGGGTACGAAAAAAAAACACTAAAAAGAAATATAAATAAATCTTATTATATAAAGTAGGGTTTTCAAAGTTAATAACTCATAAGATTGTGTCACATGACAAGTCTATCAATCAGATAATGACATCTATCAGAAATTTTTTAAACTTTGTTATTTTCCCTTGAAGAAATAAAAAAAAAAAAGAAAAAGCAAATTTACATATACTAATTTATGTCTATATCTAAT
>Ga0041059_1000803_pt1 | contig 24563 bp, 25 predicted proteins | sample AraColnosormetaG_FD_56232 | JGI IMG/M metagenome (GOLD analysis project Ga0041059, IMG submission 56232) | Arabidopsis roots microbial communities from North Carolina, USA - Col MF nosort | ecosystem: Host-associated > Plants > Roots > Unclassified | place: USA: North Carolina | collected... | reverse complement strand
TCCATAAGCTCTTCGATTTTCAAAAAGAAAAAAAAAAAACAAATGATCATAAAATTCACCAAATTGCTAAAAACTATAGCACAAAATTTCTTATTTAAACTTAAATCACATCATTATTGTCAAAGTTCTCTAACTAAATTTGATGATTCAAAAAAAAAAAAATCCCATATTAAAGATAGATATACCTTTTTGCCATCGTCAATTAGAACAGATTTGTCGCAAAGAGCGAAATAGAGCTCCTTCTTCGATAAGAATTTGAAAGCTCGGGATTGAGAAATCAAAGATTCATACTCTGGCGGAATAAACTTCTCCCATACAATATCTGACTTGACCGCCGAAGCAAAGGTTTTCGAAACCGAAGCAAGGACGCACGCATCTTGAGGGCTTGTGAAAGAGACTATGATTGAGACACATTCTTCCGGTAAGTCATCCAACTCAGCAACGCCGTGACTTTTGTCGGAAGCTGAGAGTCTAAGAGTCTTCTTAACTCGTTGTACAATTTTACGAAAATGCTCATGCATGCACCTTGTTTTGGTCATTATCGTCTCTCACAGGAGTCGTTGGTTTCGGACTTTTTTGGTTTGGAAAAATTCTAACGAACAAACCCAAATTATAAAGAGTCAAGTAAGGTCGACTTTGTGGAATTAAACCGTGTTAGAGTGGAATAATATGTCATTCCCGTCATTCTTATTATAATATAGTCTTGACTCGTTACGCTAACAATTACTAGAAAAATAAGACTTAAAAAGGATATCATCACATAAACAATTTAGAATGATACATCCATTCACCTATCTTACCTTTCTTCGGGTTTCCTCCTTAGAAACTACTCATCGGAAGCCGGATCAAAGCATACGGCGGCCCTGGCTAAGACCATACGGATCCACCACTCTACCTTCAGCTTATAAGGGGACATCCCAAATCCAAAAATATAATCCAATTTCCTAAGCACTAAGTAAGTTTGAGTGACGATTTTTGGGGACAGAAGACGAGGATTCAACTTGTCGTGAATCTGAAGCCAATTTGTACATCAACCTCTCCTACTCTTTCGAATCTACGAAAAACATGGGCAACATTTTTCGGTGTTGATCATCAAATGATTACAAAATAGATTTGTACACCAACTTTTTCCCGCTTGCTTTGTCTAACCAGAAGCTCTTACACTTTCAAAATAAGAAAGAGCTAAAAGACTATCAGAGTATTTCAATCTCTAGAACTAAACGCTTTGTTTTGGCCTCACAAACGACAAACCGAAAACTCCTCGAGGATTTTCGCAGGACGGATTTCAATTCCTAGAATGACCAAACCACGCTTCTGCTGGGCGTATTTACCCTCTACAGTACTTATCTCAACCTCATCACTACTCATTAATCCTCCTTCATTATAGAATTCCCCAATCTCTGTCTCCATCCACCCATCTTCTCTCAACTCTGGTTTCGCCACCACTTTCCTCTTTCGAGCCTGCCCCTTCCCATGCGTATCAAAGCATATGAAACTTCTAAAAGACTCCTCTCCCACTATCCCAACTACAGCCTCTATAGACACACCCTTAAAGCCACACCAATTATCCGCTTTCTTGAACACAATGTAGACCGAGTAACGAGTTCTTAGAGAAAGGACACGAGTATTCATTCTGCAATTAAACTCAAACCTATATGCTTCGCGAAGCGCCGCTACTGTTTCAAACCTGCATATCAGTATATCACTTGGCAACATAATTATATGATCGGATTGAGTTGAAATAACACAAAGATAATGAAAAAGGAGTACATACCTAGATTCTGGACATGGAATCCATAGGAAACGCTGAGACATATCTGCCATGCTTGATAGATTCATCGCAGTTGCAGATAACATTATGCATCTCTTCCCACTCGCTTTCTCTAACCATAAGCTCTTCGGTTTTCGACAAATAATCAGAGATATTTAGTATCATCAGCACAAGATAGAACTTCAACGTTAATTCAATGACTCTAACATACCAATTGTAATTTCCCATAACTTCTACATTGCTAATTTGTAGTACATGATTCTCAGATCGTGTAAACATAAATAGGTTAAGATTTTTTACCATTTTGCCATCTTCGATTAGAAGAGGATCGTTGCAGAGAGAGAAATAGAGTTCCTTCTTCGATGAGAAAACTCGCGACGGAGTAATCAGAGATTCGTAATCCGTCGGAAGAAACTTCTCCCATACGATATCTGATTTCACCGCCGATTCGAAGATCTTCGAAACCGCAGCAGCGACGCAAGCGTCTTCAGGACTTGTGAAAGAGATTATGTTTGAAATGCATCCCTCAGGCAACGAATCGAGAGTAGAAGAGACGATCTTTTTTCTGCTTTCGCTTCGATTTTTCTCAATCAGTGTCCGTAGCCGTATCATCGTCTCCGTCGATGCCCCTGATTTGTGAACAATGAGCGCGTCTACTTCCCGCTCCTTTGTATTTTGGGGTCATATGGGCCTTTTACAATAGAGAAGCCCATAAAAGAGAGCCGTTGATTTGGGCTTTCCGGCAAACACTCGTAAGAACCTTGTGAGTGATCAAAACACTATCTTTCTTCTCAATATACTGAAATCGTTCATGTGAGAATTATGAACATTATAACATCAAAAATCCAAATTCAGAAACATTACTATCCACAAATTAGAGGCCAAGATATACAACACAGTTATTTAACTTGGTTTGACATCTATACTGAAACCAAAACATAACCCGAATCATCCAACCGTTCTTCCACGGGAAGCCGGTTTACATAAACATACCATGATACCAACATCCTCCACTTGAAAGAACACGGTTGGAACTTAACTTTTGTTGTTCACCACATAAAACCTAACATAACCAATCAATACAATAAACAACCGAATATACTTTTATGAATTTGAATTTACCTCTTCGGTCTTCACTCCACCAATAATACCAATAGATGAGCCGATAATCGGGTTGTTCCGCCGCATTACTTCAGAGGATTTTAGCAGGTCGGATTTCAATTCCTTGAATGATCAAGCCACACTTCCGATTGAGCTGCTTAGTCTCTAAAGCACTCATCTCAATTTCATCATTATCCATTATTCCTCCATCATTGAAGAACTCCCCAAGCTCAATCTCCATCCACCCATCTTCTCTCTGCTTAGGTTTCACAACGTTCCTCCTTCCCCTCCTTATAGCTTCACTAAAGCATATTAATCTTCTAGAAGGCTCCTGTCCCACCACTCCTACCGCAGCTTCTATGGCCACATTCTGAAAGCCATAACATTTATCCACTCCCTTGAACACAATATAAGCCGAGTAACGAGTTCTTGGAGATAATACACGAGTATTCGTTCTGCCACGAATCTCGAACCAACATACATCGCGAAGTTTCGCTACTTTTTCAAACCTTCATAACACAGGGCAACAATTGTCCATCATCATCCCAACGAGTCATTACAACCAAACTAACGCAAAGATAATGAAAATTAGAGTACCTAGATTCAGGAATTGGAATCCATTGCCAATACTGAGGATTATCTCCCCATATGATTGAGAGGTTCATCGCAGATAACATCAGACACCTCTTCCCACTCGCTTTCTCTAACCATACGCTCTTTGATTTCCAAAATAATCAAAATGATTCAATAGCAGCAAACTTCAAAATTACACCAAAATAGAGATACAAATTGCAACTTTAAGGCGATGAGATGAGACAGATCATTCATTATTCATAAATTTTGCTACCTTTTTGTCATCGTCGAATAGAACAGGATCGTTACAGAGAGAGAAATAGAGCTCCTTCTTCGATGAGAAAACTCGCGATGGAGGAATCAGAGATTCATAATCCGCCGGAAGAAACTTCTCCCATATAATATCTGACTTCACCGTCGATTCAAACGTTTTCGAAACCGTAGCAGCGACGCACGCATCGCGTGGATTTGTAAAAGAGATTATGTAGGAGATGCAATCTTCCGGAAATGAATCGAACGGAGACGACTCCGATTTAACTCTGCGTTTTCTCCCCATCGATCGACGCTTGTATCTTCGTCTTCGTCTTCCACGGAAGCTAGTGTAAAATCTCAAGTCGTTCTATTAATTTACGAAAGTACCCCTAAGGATTACGAAAATTTCAAGTCGTTCTACATATTGACGAAAATAGCCCTGATTTGTGAACAATCCACGCGTCTACTTCACGCTCCATTGTTTTTTTTTGGTCATTATTGTGGATTCGTTGGTTAAGGATTTGGTTTTGAAAATATCCAAATTCCAAACTAACAAACCAATTAAAAAAAGGTCAAGTCAGGTATGCATTATGGATCAACGGTGGGAATATTATTTGTTTTGAATTTTTATAATATAGTCTGACTCGTTATTCCAGAAAAGTAAAGCTTAAGCTAACGAATACGAAAGAAAAAATTGATAAAAAATGAAATTAAGTAAAAGCAAACAATCTATTTTTCATTTGAATTAAAGAAAAAAAACAAACACAAAACACGCTTCTCTTGTTGAGAAGCTAGCAAAACAACACTAAACCTGAAACAAACGTAAATCCGCCGCAACAACCCAGTTTTTTCCGACGGCGTACAAGCTTCCTCCGCCGTAACGCCGTCGTTTAATACCAAGAAGCTTGATTAGGTTTCCGTAGTGTGTGATTTGTGAGATTCGTTAAACCCTAGCTCTACTACTTTATAATTCCTGTGATGATCTTTAGCTAGATTGAGAGATCGAAGTGATTTGATTACTCTAGTGATGTATTTGATCGTTTGATTTTGGGTTTGAATTTTCCCCTTTTTAGACGTAATCGGAAATTTCTATGTTCGGAGAGTTTTGATTCTTTCTGTAATTAACTTTACTTTTTCGTTATCGTTTACTTGTATGTAATCTCTTTGTGTGTCTTTCAAGTTGCTGAAGTTTTTTCAATACTTTGATTTTTAAGCTAAGCATCTTTATCATCTCTCTGTTTATCTATTGATATAGCTATGTTCTAGGGTTTGTTTCCATTATCCTTGATCGGTTTTGGTTGGTTTAATGTATAGAACAGTGATTTTTTCCTGTTTTGATGGCTTACAAATAGTGATTTTATGTCTCTGATATTGAATTTTGGCTTCAGTTTTAAGGTTCTGAACACTGATGTCAAACCCATTGAAAGAGTCAAGAGAGGATATTGCAAATTCTACTCCTCACATGAGGGATAATGAGTATGTTCGGCTAGTTGTGGCTCATGAAGCCTCCCCAGCTGAAACCGTGTTGTCTCTATCGCAATCAGAGGTGCAGAGTAAGAAATTTATGTGGTGGTTAAAAGCTTTGGGAATATGTGCAGTTGCTCTCTTGCTTACGCTTGTTTTCGGAAAATGGGGAGTTCCGTTTGTGTTTCAAAAGGTAATTTCTTTACTCAAATCTCAAGTTTCTGATGATTATTTCCTTGTGATGATCCATGTCACATACTCTGCTCTTTGGATTGTAATAGTTTGTTTCTATTGAAGGTTCTTATTCCAATTTTGCAATGGGAAGCAACTGCGTTTGGCCGTCCTATGCTCGCGATTGTCCTTGTTGTTTCCTTGGCTTTGTTTCCTGTGTTCTTGATACCTTCTGGTCCTTCCATGTGGTTAGCTGGGATGATTTTTGGTTATGGTCTCGGTTTTGTTATTATCATGGTTGGAACCACCATTGGCATGGTTCTCCCTTACTTAATCGGGCTTATGTTCCGTGATCGCCTCCATGTAAGAACCCTTCACTTCTCTTTTTCTCATGTCATATGATCATTTTTTACAAGCTCACTGACTTGTAGATATGATTTGTTTTTTAACAAAATGCAGCAATGGTTAAAAAGATGGCCTCGTCAAGCTGCTGTTCTAAGACTAGCTGCAGAAGGAAGCTGGTTCCATCAATTCAGAGTCGTGGCAATCTTTCGGGTTTCCCCATTTCCTTACACGATTTTTAACTACGCAATCGTCGTGACAAGCATGAGATTCTGGCCTTACTTCTTCGGATCCATAGCAGGAATGATACCAGAAGCTTTCATCTACATTTACAGGTCAGTCTTACTCTCCTCGTATCAAAACAGTTAAAATCAGAAGAATCGAAAACCTAATTCTAAATTCCGATTCATATGCAGCGGTCGGTTAATCAGAACATTCGCAGATGTGCAATACGGACATCAACGTTTGACAACAGTGGAGATTGTGTACAATGTAATCTCCTTAGTCATTGCGGTTGTGACCACTGTTGCTTTCACTGTGTACGCGAAAAGAGCTTTGAGAGAGCTTCAAAACGCAGAAGCTAATGAAGATGAAGAAGTTCAAGTAAGAAAAGTGAGATTCGAGATGAAGAACGTAGTTCAGCACGAAGAAGATAATCATCAGCGTTTGCCTTAGCCGAAAGTTGACACAAAGCTAAGATAGGTTTGTATAAAGCTTTGAACGTTGACATGTTCTTCAGCAGGATTTAGAGTAAATAACAAAAGGGGTAAAAAAAGTCTGATATAGTAGGAAGACTAAGACTAGTCAAGATTGGATTTATATTAGTGTGACTGATTCCAATTATTGAAACAAATAAAAGAAGCATTTAGGCTAAAATAGTGTATGAAAATATGGATGCTCATGCTCTCTTTGATCTAGTAGTGTATATTTTAATCTACGGTTGTCCAGGAGTTTTTAGATTTGCTTTTTAGGCATTACTTAAACCACATTTGTACAATTCATTAGACAATTGATTATTCATTTCACTTCTTAGCCATGAAACAATGTTAAGAGCAACCCCAATGGTTGGGTCGTTAATAGTGTTCTTCCGATTTTTTTAATCTTAAATTTTGTGAATTTTAAGTTTAAGAGTTTTTATTGGTCCATTATTTTTTTCTTGCTTAGTTAATTTTTTCGTAGTCGAGTTTTTAAGTGGATTTTTTACAAAAATTATTATTATTAAAATAAAATTATAAATATTTTATTTCATAAAATTGAATAATTAATACAAATACTAAAAATTTAAATATACAAGACAAATAATGAAAACTGGAACAACAATTAGTAGTTGGCTTGATTCTCGCCAAATTTGTGTCATATATTCTCAATTAAATCACCTTTCAATTGTTGATGCATATTCCGATCATGAACTCGGGCTCGAGACACCATACTATTACCGATTTGATGATTACGCAGGATGATAAGGAGCTCAACAGAGATCATCTGTCATCGCCATCGCTGGAGACTACACGAAAGAAAATGTTCAATCGAAATAAAATATCAAGGGACATATTTTTTCTTCTCTTTCCTCTCAACTAATAGCAACTTGCCACGTAGGGGTCCTTAGTTGTCGACAAAATCCCTAAACATAGAAACGTCCCTCTCTAATAAACTGATTAATGATTTAATTTTTTGCTATATTACTCAAGAGATCAACCCTCAAGAGCCCATTAGGAACTGCCGTTGAGCTTGGTCTAAGATTTCCGGTTCAGTTTGATAGTATTAAAATTAAACCGAGTGTATTTGGATTACCAAAATAACATTTAACGTTCACATTTTTAAAATTTTACATTAGCATTGTACTATTGGGTTTTAATATATGGATTTTTGTTTTCAACATATTATTACATAAAAAGCATTCTAAACTCAAATCAAAAGCTAAAACAAAAACAATTGAAAGACCCAAATCTGTCATGGCCATTAGGCATGACTCGACGAAGAGAACTACAAGCTTTGTCTAGAACATCGTTGATAGCCTAAAGAGTTTTACCATAAATAAAAGGTTGAATTGCCTTCATAAATGAAGGGGAAAAAAACACTTTTCTAAAGAAACTTCAACATATTTGAGCGTTCGACCAAAGTTGGTCACAACTTAATCCTTCTGAGTCATCAGAGAGAAGCTACGCTAATGTATTGATCAATCCCACCTTCTCATGACTAAGCTTCACGCATTCAAACAAATTTTAATCAGCTTATCAAGACATCGTATTGTTGCTCGGATCTCATCTTTAGAGGTATTACAAGAAAAAAAATATCATATCACACTATTTCTATAACAAGTTGTTAATAATACATGTCGAAGTTTAACATACAGTGTTTCAGATAGAATCTCTAGTCTCCTTTAGTTCCTTTCAAAATATGTTCATACATGGAGAAATATATGTCTTCAAAGCGTTTGCATCTTGACTATCATGAACAAATGATGAACCGGACAATGCTACATCCTGATCAAAACTAGATGAATCATGAGTTTCTATGATCACCTCCATGTCCATAACCAAAAGAATCATGGGCGTCAAAGAAAAGAAAAAAAAAAACACTTTATTTCATATGATTTGTAGATTTGGTTCTTATAATATACTCTTTAACCAAATTACAGCGGCAAAATTTATATTTTTGTAGAATTTACACTCTAAAAAAATACAATTTTCTAACATTGATAGAACATTTAGTTTTAGTATAATGAATATTCAAACAAATTTGGAACATGGAGCAAAGCGTAGAATGCATGTTCCAAATATTTTAAAATTTTGATATTCAGACTTCTAAAAACTTTAGAAACGAAAACTTGTATAAAATTCGTAGAACATGTACAAAAATATAAAATACATACTCTATTTTTCGTAGAACTCTAGAAAATGTGTTCTGATAAAATTAGACGAAACATTTTCTATCAAAAAATCAATTGCATCTAATCTTCAATGATTTCAAAAACTTTTCCATTCAAATTCTCTATGTAAATCAATCATATTTTTCTGATTATTGTTTTAAAAGTCTGATTAAAATTAGAACAATTCTTGGGTTTACCCCCTAAAGGGTGAATCCATTCATTCACCCCCTTTTAATTGATCAATTAGAATTTTACATGTAATCTATTTAAAGAATAAATAAATTAAATCACAAAATCTAAATCTTAACTACAATTTTATCAACCCAAACCAAAATATATTTCGTTTAATCACAAAATTTAAACTTTAACCACTATTTTATCAACCCAAACCGAAATATAATTTCGTTTTAATCACAAAATCTAAACCCTAACCACTATTTTGTCAACCCAAACCGAAATATAATTTTTTTTTAATCACAAAATCTAAACCCTAACCACTATTTTATCAACCAAAACCGAAATATAATTTTGTTTAATCACAAAATCTAAACCCTAACTACTATTTTATCAACCCAAACCAAAATATAATTTCGTTTAATCACAAAATATAAACCCTAACCACTATTTTATAAACCCAAACCAATAATTTTCTTAATAAAAATTCTACAGAATTTGTTTCCTTAATTTGTTTTGTTTTACTAATTTTAATTTTTATTTATTCTTTAAATAGATGACATGTTGATTTCTAATCAGTCATCAGGCTATCAACAATGGTTTTTTCATTCAACACCCTCCACGTCATCTTCTTTTTTCCACATCATTTCTTCTCTCTTCCACATAATAATTCAATACCCACTTAAATTTTATACTCTACTATGGTTTGCTTAATAAAATTCAACACTCTACCCACTATTTTTATTTCATTTTTCTTTCTTTTATGTTTTAAATGGATAATTAGTAAAAATAGATGTATTTTTTTGTATCCAAATCAAATAAAACAAGTCTTTATTTATAGAGTTTGAAATATGGTGAATTTTAATATAAAAAAAAATTAAAACAAATATATATTTTATAAGATAATTGATCTATAATAACTCAGAGGAAAAGTAAATATCAGAAATTTCAGTAACAAATAAAAGAATAACACATGTCCTATCTATATTTAACTCTTCTCTCACAATTTCTGTCTCCAATTATTTAATGACAAATAGCAGTAAGGGGTTCATTTTTAACAATTCAAAATTGTTGAATCCGTTCAACACCGTTGAATCCACATAAGATTCATTTCTTTATTTAATATTCCACTGTAAGCATTCAATTATTGAATTAATTTTTTCAATAGCCCATTGTATATAGTCTTAAAAAGGGGTGAGTGAATGTGAATGAATGGATTGTATTTTCTTAAAATAATGTGTAAGTCATACGTGACAATTTCACAACAAAAATATTTATATGGACAAAAGAAATTTGGTAGACATATTTGATATTCCCATTAAAAAATTGCATGAGAAAAAGAATATATATGAAATGGTTTGGTTTCCTTTCTAAACAAGAAAAAAAAAAGTAATCTCCGAAGAAGAACAAATTCCTTGCTGAATCATGGTTAATTTCGAATCTCTTTCTATCTAATTTTATAAATGTGATGATAACAGATCATCGTCTCCACTCAGTTTCCGTTTGATAGTCTTATGTTACCGATTTTTATCAGGCGAAGTTGAAGCTCTACTCTTACTGGAGAAGCTCATGTGCTCATCGCGTCCGTATCGCCCTCACTTTAAAAGGTACCAGCCAATGATTTTATTCTTTTCTTGTGAGCAATTCTTTGATCTGAATTTGGTTCTTGTTCGATTTTCATTAGGGCTTGATTATGAATATATACCGGTTAATTTGCTCAAAGGGGATCAATCCGATTCAGGTGCGTAGTTTCTAGGTTATATTGAACTTTATTTGAAGTAACATTGTAAAGATAAGAATGGTAAGTAACTGAGATTTCTTATGTTAGACTTAGAAGTTTATTCGTTTTGGTTCTCTAGATTTCAAGAAGATCAATCCAATGGGCACTGTACCAGCGCTTGTTGATGGTGATGTTGTGATTAATGACTCTTTCGCAATAATAATGGTCAGTAGTAACACATCCATTTAGTTTGTTTGGTTTTGTTGATGAAAAGGAACATTCGTTTATTCGTCTTGTTGTTTTTCAAATGGACAGTACCTGGATGATAAGTATCCGGAGCCACCGCTGTTACCAAGTGACTACCATAAACGGGCGGTAAATTACCAGGTATCTTCGATCCTTTGTCTTCAGATGATGATGTGTTGCCATCATCTGCAAAACCATGTAGTTAAGTCCAAATGTAGTGAACATTATCAGCTTTAGATTGCGAGTGTGATCGTTGTTCTTATTTTGTATATTTCAGGCGACGAGTATTGTCATGTCTGGTATACAGCCTCATCAAAATATGGCTCTTTTTGTGAGAAGATGAGATTAATGTAATGGATTCTACTAATGGAGGTTCTATAACAAAGCAAACATAGTTACATTTTGTCATTTTTTTTAACAGAGGTATCTCGAGGACAAGATAAATGCTGAGGAGAAAACTGCTTGGATTACTAATGCTATCACAAAAGGATTCACAGGTATGATATCTCTAATCTACCTATACGTAATCAAGAACCAAGACATATGTTCAAAATGTGATTTTGTTGATATTGTGGTTGTACAGGTTTATAACGACCTGTCTGATAATGTCTCATATGTCCTTCAGCTCTCGAGAAACTGTTGGTGAGTTGCGCTGGAAAATACGCGACTGGTGATGAAGTTTACTTGGTATGTCTCTAAATCTCCCTGGATAATCTCTATGGTACTACTCTCTTCTTTATTACAATGAAGCATTGTTTTGCAGGCTGATCTTTTCCTAGCACCACAGATCCACGCAGCATTCAACAGATTCCATATTAACATGGTACTTTTCCTCAGCTAATCTCTTCTCCTGGTACCTAGATATTGCATTGTATATCCCCCCAAATTCCATGGAATCCTTGATCAGAGTTTTAAGGTAGCATGAACCAAATGTTATCTCTGTCTCACACTTTCACATTCACAGAGTAACATAGACGTAATACTCAGTTTCATAACTTTTTTTCCTCGCATCACTTGGTTTTCATCTCTACAATTTTGTTGTATAGGAACCATTCCCGACTCTTGCAAGGTTTTACGAGTCATACAACGAACTGCCTGCATTTCAAAATGCAGTCCCGGAGAAGCAACCAGATACTCCTTCCACCATCTGATTCTGTGAACCGTAAGCTTCTCTCAGTCTCAGCTCAATAAAATCTCTTAGGAAACAACAACAACACCTTGAACTTAAATGTATCATATGAACCAGTTTACAAATAATATTTCATTCCAAACATAAACATGTTGTATTCATCAGAGAGATTCAGTGAAAGCTTACATAAACCGAAAATCTCGGTTTGATCGGGTCGGTTTGATCGGTTTCCACCGAAATCAACAGGGCTCTCAGATAGACTCTTTTGACTGAAAAGAAAACAAAAATATTTGCATCTGATTTACGTTGACCGTAAAAGACAAAAAATAAAAATAAAAAAAGTCTAGTGTCGTCGTCGTCGTCTTCGAATTCGCCACTTCTTGTATATACAAAACAAAGTAATCGCGAAAACACACAACAATCGCTGGACTCTGCTACTGCGAAGAACAACAAATTCCTTGTTTATCATGGTTGGTTACAACATCTCTTTCTATGGTGGATAATAGATCATCGTCTCTCCACTCAATTTCCTCGTAATTTTTGGTTTTTTTTTTCGATTTGATCAGGCGAATTCCGGCGAAGAGAAGTTGAAGCTCTACTCTTACTGGAGAAGCTCGTGTGCTCATCGTGTCCGTATCGCCCTCGCTTTGAAAGGTCTCAGCTAATGATCTTAGTTTCGGTTCTAGTCATTTTGTGAGCAAAGAGTGTTGTTCTTGGTCTGAATCTGGATCTTGTTGACTTTGTTTTAGGGCTTGATTATGAGTATATACCAGTGAATTTGCTCAAGGGTGATCAATTCGATTCAGGTTCGTAGTTTCTTGTTTTTGATTCGGATTCAAAGGTTATATTGAATTTGATTTGAAAAAAGTGTAGAAGCTATTATAGTAAGTAAGTAAGTAATCATGTGGATGAGAATGTTGAAATGTGCTTATGAATCATTTACTGATGGTTTGGGTTCTTGTGTTGAAAGTTTATCGTTTTGATCTTCAAGATTTCAAGAAGATCAATCCAATGGGAACTGTACCAGCTCTGGTGGATGGAGATGTTGTGATTAATGATTCTTTTGCGATAATAATGGTCAGTAGTAACACATCCATTTAAGTTTTTTTTGGTATTGTTGATTAAAAAGAACATTTCATCGATCTTCGGTTTTGTGGTGATTGGGTTGACAGTATCTGGATGAGAAGTACCCTGAGCCACCTTTGTTACCTCGTGACCTCCATAAACGAGCTGTGAATTACCAGGTATTTCAAGCTTTCTGTCTTTTGGTATTTCGGGTCAACTCTTGGTTTCTCGGTTTCTTTCTTTGAATCATACTTTGTTACATGTGTTTCCATGAACAATATCACCTTAGATTGTCCTGCTTCCCACTCTGATGCATTTTTTATTTTGTATATTGCAGGCAATGAGTATTGTCTTGTCTGGCATACAGCCTCATCAAAATCTGGCTGTTATTGTGAGGACATGAGATTGATGTCAGTTTCTTAGATTCTACTGTTCTAGATAGAGTAAACTTAGCTACATTTTTCGATTTTTTTACAGAGGTATATCGAGGAAAAGATAAATGTGGAGGAGAAGACTGCCTGGGTTAATAATGCTATCACAAAAGGATTTACAGGTATGCGATCTCTAATCTACCCTAATCTGCAACACTCTGTCATTGGCATGAGTAGTAAGATACAGAGACGTGATCAAGAAAAAGACATATGTTAGTGTTTTTAGTTTTATAGTGACCTATCTAATTATGTCTCCTTTCTCTTTCAGCTCTCGAGAAACTGTTGGTGAATTGCGCTGGGAAACATGCGACTGGTGATGAAATTTACCTGGTACTACTCTAAACCTCTCTGGATTTTCTTTATGGTGCTATCTTCGTAACATTTAAGATTCAAGTCAGTGATTCTTTGGTAACTTTAGCATAGTACCCTTTATTATACAAACCAGCAAGTAGACAATTGTTAAAGCCATGAAGCATTGTTTTGCAGGCTGATCTCTTTCTAGCACCACAGATCCACGGAGCAATCAACAGATTCCAGATTAACATGGTACTTTTCCTTCTCTGAATTTTTCTTTTGCTACCCAACACTATTTCAGGCTTAGATTTTTGCGTACTATATTCCCCCGGAATCCTAGATCAGTTCTATGGTAGCATAAATTATATGTTGTCTCTGTCTCACACTCTCACTCACAAAGATATTCATATTGTAGTAACATAGACGAATTCCTCAGTTTATTAACTTCTCATTTGCATCATTCGGTTTCTGTTTCTACAATGTTGTAAAACATGTATTTCTCTTTTATAGGAACCGTACCCAACTCTTGCAAAATGTTACGAATCATACAACGAACTGCCTGCGTTTCAAAATGCACTACCGGAAAAGCAGCCAGATGCTCCTTCTTCCACCATCTGATTCTGTGAACCCATAAGCTACTCTCACTTTAATAAAACCTCAGACAACAACAACAACAACAATGATAATAATAATACCTTGTACTCATACATGTATCATATAAACCAGTTACGTATATTATACCATCTCAATTGGAGGTATCTCATAAGAGTTTCTCACAATTAAAAAAATAAAAATAATGAAAATGAAGGAGAGAGAGTGTAGAAAGTTTCTCACTTGAGAAACTCTAAGATACTCTCAACAACCTATCATGACAATTCTCATCTCACTATTGGTTCAATTTTTTAATAAAAATATTTTTTTAATCAAATAATCAAATTATAATATAATATTAATATTTTTTTTGTTTGAGAAACTTTATGGGTTTCTCATGAATGGAGATGCCCTTAGTTTCTCTACTTGTATCATACAATAAAGGTCACAGATTTTGAAATTTGCAAAGATATATCATACATTCTCAGAGGAAGCCTTTGTCTCTAAGACTCTGGACCGTCTCCTTAACCGCATCTTCAACCGCAGTAAAAACCAGCCCGAGCTCAATCAATCGCTTAGCCGCATCATTACACGACGTAAGCCCAGGTTGAGTCTCTTTATCAAACTTGTGAACAGCAAACTCAGGGAAGAGCTTAGACACAAGAGCAGCAAACTCACTGAACTGATAAATCCCATTAGTGCATAAAAACCGTCCAGAAGCGTCAGGTGTTTCGAATAGCATCACATGACCTTTAGCCACATCTTTCACGTGAACCACACCGAGCCAGTGATGCTCTTGCGTCTCGGTCGAGCCTTGTAAAAGCTGTAGCAGAACAGCACAGCTTGCGTTTAGGTTCGGTTGCAGAAGCGGTCCGAGACATGTTGATGGATGAATCGTCACAATGTTGGTTCCATGCTTCTCCGAAAATTCCCAAGCTGCTTTCTCAGCTAATGTCTTCGAAATTGGATACCATTTCTAAAATCAAAATTATATACCAATCGTTACAAATATCATATAAATCATCACTAACCATTTTAAACCGAAATTTAACGAACCTGCCTCGACTTGCAAAAATCAAGATCGGACCACGACGACTCATCGACGGGAACTTTTTCCGGCCAATTAGGGTTAGGAACCAATGCGGAGATAGATGACGTGATCACCACGCGTCTCACATTAAACCTCTTAGCAGCTTCCAACACATTGATCGTTCCCTTAACCGCCGGTTCGACCAGCTCCTTCTCTGGATCTACCGGTGGATCCAACGTACAAGGTGACGCCACGTGGAACACTCCCGCACATCCATCAATAGCTCTGGAGATTGCATCAGAGTCTAAGAGATCCGCTTCAAAGATCTTGATCTTAGAATCGGATCCGGGTAGTTGCAGAAGATGAGTCGGGTCGGATCCTGGGTAAATCGAAGCGTGGATTTTAGTATATCCTTTCTCAATTAACGTTCGGATTATCCAAGATCCGATGAAACCATTAGCTCCGGTTACACACACTGTCTCTTTCGCCATTGTTGATCAATAAGCGCTCACTGAGAATTTTTTTGTTCTCTCTCTCTATCGCAATTTATCTCAGAAGATAAGAAAAAAAAAACATCTTTCCAGTAAAAAAGGATCCTTTGTTTTTTTCTTACACGTAAAAAATGGATTTTTTTTTCTCTCTTAAAGATATAATGCGTTGATACAAAAGCGTAACGTTGACATGATATTATCCACTAGTTTTATAGACTTTTCAAAAAAAGGAGAGAATTTTCAATTCTTCAGTAGTCAAATAGATGAAGACCGCCGGAGCGCCGCCGCAGAGAGGTGGTTCCTCTTCCTCCTCCGCCGTATACTTTAACTGGTCTTCATCATCTTGTTCTTACGATAGCTGTAGAGTTTTGGTGGTGAAGATGGGAGGAAAAAGCAAGAAGCCTCATCAATCTTCTTCTTTTAAGGTCCACACATAGATGCACATTTATGTAAAGGTTTCTTCTTTGAGAACTAAAAGTCTCTTTTTAATCCAAAATAGTTGAGAATTCGAAGCGGGGGTTTGTGATCAACTAATCCATCATAACATTCATTGTTTTGAATTGATTCTGAAATGGATTTGCCAGTCTTTTCTTCTTGGTTTATGATCAATTGGTTTACTGATTTGAATTGAATAATTGAATTCTGAAATTCTTCTCTGTTTGGTTCCTTTTAGATCTCTAGTATCGGAGTTACGGATATGATGAATTGTTCATTGAGCATTTTGCAAACCATTCACTTGATTTTGGTTTTTGATGGCAGGAGTCAGAGCCAGAACCACCGAGAATCAAATCCAATGTTAAGCATAACTTGCAGCTTCTCAAGTTATGGAAGGCATGTAGTAGTAGTGTGATCTTTTTGTTTCATTACTACTGTGTCTAAGTCTAAACATTATTAGTGTTCAAGAATTTGTCTAAGTTACAATCTTTGGAATTGTATGATATATATTGTAGGAGTTTCAGAGCAGAGGATCTGGCATGGCTAAGCCAGCGACTAGTTACAGGAAGAAGAAAGTAGAGAAAGACGAGTTACCGGATGATAGCGAGCTCTACCGGGATCCTACAAATACGCTTTACTAGTAATTACACTCTATTTTTACTATCTTCATATTGTTTTTAGAATGTATTTTGAGGTTTGAAAGTTTAAGGAATGTTTGTGATTCCCTGAAAGGGGTTTTACAGCACGAACCAAGGTCTATTGGATGACGCAGTTCCGGTTTTGCTTGTTGATGGTTATAATGTGTGTGGATATTGGATGAAGTTAAAGAAACATTTCATGAAAGGAAGGCTTGACGTTGCTCGGCAGAAGTTAGTTGATGAACTTGTGTCCTTCAGTATGGTTAAAGGTACAAACTTTGGACGAATCTACATTTGATTTCATCTATGGCTAATGAGTAATGAGACAATTTGATTTGAAATTGTTGTAGAGGTTAAGGTAGTGGTTGTGTTTGATGCTCTCATGTCTGGTCTTCCTACTCACAAGGAAGACTTTGCAGGGTACAGTCATTTGGCCCTTTTCTGTCTGTTTTCGATATCCTTATTTACTTTGACAACTCAAAAAGTTTTATCCTTTTTGGCCAGTGTTGATGTGATTTTCTCAGGAGAAACTTGTGCTGACGCTTGGATTGAAAAGGAGGCAAGGAAAAATGATCTCTTTACCCCCAAAGCCTGTTCAAATAGACGGCTTTACGAGAATAATTGTTGATGTTTCTTCATTTCTGATATTGATAGGTGGTTGCATTGAGAGAAGATGGATGCCCCAAGGTTTGGGTTGTAACATCTGATGTCTGTCAACAACAAGCAGCACATGGAGCGGTATTGGGGCATCATATCGATGTTATAAACTCGTTATGTTCATATCTTGTTTTTGATTTTGGTGACTGATTCTTGACAGGGAGCTTATATTTGGAGTAGCAAGGCATTGGTTTCTGAGGTATGAAGATCATCACCAAAGCAATTTGCTTCTTTTTTTTTTGTTTGTGATTTTGATTTTGTGAAACATGATATTGTAGATTAAATCGATGCATAAGGAGGTTGAGAAAATGATGCAAGAAACAAGGTCAACATCTTTCCAAGGGAGATTGCTTAAACACAATCTTGATTCTGAAGTCGTTGATGCTCTTAAAGATCTTAGAGACAAATTATCAGAAAACGAAACAAAGAGATGACAAAAAGACCAATCCGGATTATATAAACAATTAACAAGGCTTGGTCTCTCCATGTAACTTCTGTCCCAAGTAAGTAAGCTAATCTGACTTGTAAAAAACAGAGGCTGCAGAGGAAACGAGGGAGATAGAGAGAGAGAGAGCTCAAATGCTTTGTTATTGTTGTATTTGTGTCTGAATTCTTTTTGACTAATCTATATATAGATTCGTTTTCTTTGGTCCAAACATATGGTTAAAAGATAGTTCTGAATTTTTCTTTTAGCTTCATGCATAAGAATCATCTTAACCTAATAACCTATGTTTATTATTTTACAATAATGTAAAAATGTAAATTTTTAGTTGAATAATGAACCAAATTTTTATGTAAAAAAACTTGGATGTTTATTTTCAAACACAAACATCAGTAACACTTGAAGCAGTAGAGAGAATTGGAGGCAGAGCAAGTCTACAAATTTGCAGATAGTTCCAGGGTTTGAGCTGTTTGTTCTGGTCAGTCTCCAATCAATCAAAGCATATGGTTTATCGAGAATGGATAGAGATTCAAGAGAAGATTGAAGAACTGAGTTTGCAAAGGCTTATCAATGCCTTCGACTTCGAGTTGAGATTGAAGAAAAGGTAAAGAAATAGCAAGTGATCTTTTGAAAATAGATCTCATATATTAATGACTTTCCATGTCTGTATTTGCTGAAGTTGATCTGAATTTGCATATTGTTCATGTCAATGGATTGTCTGCTGTTACTAAATTTAACTTTGTGTCAGCACTCTTTACGTTTTGAATTGTCGAACCATTCACTTGTTCAGTTATTATTTGGTCTATCCATCCTTATATGTTGTTCTCTGTTTAGATAAGGACAAAGAATAGACACCAGAGGAACTGAACCAAACAGCTGAGGCAGTTGGATATGGTGCGGTGAAGTAAGTATACGTATCATCTCTATTCTACTGGTCACATGTCATGAGCAGGGAAATTACAGCCGTTTATCAGAAAGTCTGGCAAAGACATAGATGAGCTGAAACAGGTACTTTAGCTGCACGAACATTAATCACTTTTTTAACTTTATTCTTTGTTCCTCTTTGCTGCACCTGAAACTTTCACATTGTCTCTATCAAAGAAATGCTATTAGGTCCTACCAAACACAGTTCGATAAAGAGTAGTTCTTATGTTTCAACAACATCTGCTTCATTGCATATACTTGTTTCATATTTGACTTCTTTTTCTTGGTAACAAGATGAACAATTGCATAACTCATGTGTAAATGATTTGCAGACGGTTGAGGAAGCTTACACCAACTTGTTACCGAGCGTACTGTGCGAGTACCTCTACAGATTATCTGAACACTACACGGACTAGCGTACCATGAAATTTGTGGATTGGCCTCTGCAGCTTTGTTTGAAATTCACTATAGCTTAGATGGCGAATTGGATTTAGACATGGACTTCCGGATTGTATGTTGTCTTTGAGTCTCAAGGGATTGATTAATGTGATGATATTTATACACCATAGCTGAAATGAAATTTGTACTTAAAACTGATGGATAATTAATAACAGAGACGGTTAAGGAACATAATCCAACTACCAAACGACATAAGTACCATGAACATAAAATAAACTACTAAGATATGTAAGGGATAATACAACTTAATCATCTCTATCAGTTTTCGTGTTTCCTTTTTACTCACTGAGGATACCACTGAAGATCTGGTGGAGGAAATGTAAGATCTTCCGGCTGATAAACAGGCTGATCCGCAAGCTCCACGTATTCGTCGTCGTTGCGAAACAAGTAGCGGACCACAACAGCTAAACAGACTATCGAAGCAATAACACTAAGTCGTTTTTCAACAAAAACATCCCAGAAAAGATTAGAGACAAAAGCACCGAGCTTGGGGAGGATGAAGAACGTGAACAAGAATGAAGCAGCGGCCTTGTAATAGAACTGAATGGCATGGAATGCCACTAAGCGGCGGAAGGAGATCGGCCCGCCATTATCGTCAGCCATCGTTTCTTTCTTCTCTGTGTTTTCGATTTCAGATTTCTCTGTGCTTTAATGTCCGAACCACTCACTCTGATACCTGACAACCTGAGCTAAGGACTTTTTTCCCACTCGTAGGTAGTTACACTCCATGTCATTAATTATCTTGGTTTATAGGATATAGGTTTGGTAAGTATATACATTTCCGGTTGGATTTTGGTTAAACTATTTCGTTTTGTTTTACAGATCAGAAAAACAAACGGTTTATGAATAACTTCCGGTTTGGTTTTCTGTTTAAGGTGATGTTATTGGTTCCTAATTTACAAGGAATTTTGATGACTTCAATCAAATCCTAAAAAATAAAGAAATGAAAGATTTTTAACGATTGTTAGAAAGTTTTTTTATAATTTTGTTGATTAGTTTTTCATAATTTTGTAAAGTTTCTCAAACAATCTCTCTATTTTGATAATATTTTTCATAATTTTCCATGACTTCATTTTGTAAAGAAAAATGTCGAAAGTCATGAACCAATAACATAATAATTTAAATCATTAACAATCAAAGATTCTTTGTTTTAATTGAATAACACAAAACTTTCAATAACTTTATAAGAGTATGAATCTAATAACCCAAAATTTATGAAGATTTTAGATTACTTTGTACAAATCTTAAATGAATAACACAAAACTTTAACATACTTTAAAAAAAAATTTATTGAATAACAACAGATTTTACATGACAGTTTAAATTACTAAAACTCTTTTGAAATCATAAACGAATACCACCCCCTAAGTTTTTTTTGATGAAATAGAAAAAGAGTTGTTTTGATTTAGTAGAAATAGAGTTTGTTTGATGTTATATCAAAAGAGTTTGTTTGATGAAGTAGAAATAGAGTTTGTGGTATGAAGAAGAAAAAAAGTTTGTCCGTGTGATAGTTTATAAGAACAAGTAGCAAAAGAGAATCTACTTATACATTTTTGGTAAAGGTTTGTGTAAAAAAATTTTAAATTTAATATTATTTAGTTTTTAATCCCTACAAAAAATATCTAAACAAAATATTCTATAGTACAAAACTTACAAATCATCAAATAATATTTAATCCTTACTTAAATAGTTTCCTTTCGTGAGGTCCAACTTCTTAATATTTACACTTGAGTAATTGCATAATATGTCTATAAAAACTTAAGGCCCAATAACCATCCAAAAACTGCAAACATATCCAACTCATCATATGTCTAAAGAAACTTAAGGCCCAATAACCATTGAAAATTCGTGTTTTGCTCCCCAAGCAAAATATATATGTTATCGAAAGCCGTATTTAGAATACAATAACTGCGTTTCTGCGTAGCAATTAATTCGAAGTCCAAGCTCAAACTAACACAACTAGCCATCCTAACATAATCACCTTGGAAGAAGAATTTCCAAGGTTTCATGTTGACTGGTGGTGGCGGTGTAGAATGCAGACATGAAGAATTTGACAGTGGAGATGAAAGAAGATCGGAACATGGAGAGGAAGGCGGGTACCACTCTGTTTGCTCAACAAGCGGAGAGGACGGTGGAGAGAAATTCTGGTAAAACTGATACGACTTTGTTTGCTCCATAGGCGGAGTGAGCAGTGGAAAACAAGTCTGGTGAAACTGATACGACTCGGTTAANAAAAATTTATGANAAAAAAAAAAGTAAATTAAATTGATAAAAAGTAAGCAAAACATAAGAAACAAATGGAAAAAAAAAAACAAAAATTATAGATATAAATTTGAGATTTCAGTATCACTTGACTCGGCTTCTTGGACTTGTGTCTCTTCCAAATTTATTTCAGCCTCAGCATCTTCCTCATTCATAAACTCAAGATCCATGCTGCAACATCAATAAAAAAAACCTTTGTAAGTTCCTGTTATATTGCAAGATCACAAAAACCTCACGTATTAAACCATTTTCAGCTTTGCTCAATCAAATCAAAAGATAAAACTTAGACACTTCTAATGCCAAAGTGGATAATTTCAAAGCATTCAACGTGTTCTAAACTGATATTTTCTTTTATATATGGAATGCTTTGAGAATGGGTTAACCGGGCAGCCCATTTTCATTGGGTTTTTTAATTTTCATTGTTTTTTTGGTTTCAATTATGGACTTTACTGTCGTATTTGCTCGGCAGCTCATCATCCAAACCCAAACCCAAAAAGTTTGTAAGTGCCAATCCCCATAGTCTATTTGGTGGTGGTGTAGACCTTTTCTCCTTGGTGATCATTGCTGTGATATTCGTGGTGATTGTGCATGTCTTCCTTAGGTGAATAAGAGCTTGATAAAACCAATTTTTTAGAAAGAAAAAGCTTAATTAGGCAACAAAACATTATGAGAAAAAGAAAATAAATTAAATTGATAAGAAAATAAACAAAACATAAGCAAAATTTAAGAAAATATATAAATTCAAAAAAAAGACCAAAAATGTAGATATAAATTTGAAATTTCAAAAACTAGGTACATTGGCTAATATAATATAGTCTCATATGATAGAGACCATGGTTTATAAATCAGCAGATCATAACCAGTAGGGTCATAATTCGGAACCTCATATCATAGAATTGAAGGTCGAGGCGACGGTGGTGACAGTGAGAATTATATGTTGACAGAGGATCAAAGTACAAAGACGACTGATAAAAAACCGGACACGGAAGCTTTGATGGCGGAGAATCAGAGTACGAAGACGACTGATCATAAGCCATAGAGTCTCTTAGAGCATGAAACAGAGTGGAGGAATAATGAAAAGGGTAATCAGTATGGAGCACAGCAAGGCGTAGAAAATTTGAACCCAAGTGTGGCGATCAAAAATGCGACGACTCAACGGCTTTGTTCTTTCGTTTATACTCTGTTTTTTATATTTTTAATATAAAAAAAGAGCTGTGAGAAGAAGAATGAGAGTAATAATAATATTCATGTTGCAAAAGTAAAAAAAAAGACTTGCGTAACAAATATTATATGGAGCTCATTTAATTTATCATTTATCACTTATTGTAATATTTTTGTATTTTTTGTGTTATATATTTGCTCTTTCATTCAGTTGTAAAAACATTCATCTTCATACAAAGAAAACCAACGTAAAGCTTTTTTCTATTATTACTCTTTTTTCATGATTGCTTTCCTTCTCATATTTCTTTCTCTTATAGTATATTTATTATTATTCCCTTTAGAACATGAAAAAAAAAAATTGATAGATAACTTACGATACAAAATTCTATTAAATTACAACATGTTATTAGCATCATCACTCGGCCACGTTAATCTATATTTTTATCGGAGCGTGGCTCTAACGCCCTTTATAAATATAATGCTTTTATGTGGTTGTTTAACGCACCATCTTATTTATTGTTTTTAACTTTTTAATATAGACAGTTTTAATCATCATAATTTACTTCTTGTTTCTAAGGATGATTTTAATCACCATATTTCATTTAATACTCTAATTCACAGTTTTAACATGGATGATTTTAATTACCATATTGTATTTAGTATTTTAAATTATTATTTTAACATGGATGATTTAAATCAACGTATTTTTTATTTAATGCTTTTAATTTATTATTTTTATATAGATGATTTTGTTATCATATCATTATCATATTATCATTTATATTATATATGAGGCTCAACCATCTAATCTTATGTATAAATTAATATATATTTTTCGATTATTTAGTTTTAGACTAAAATTTTATATTTTAAATCTCAACGATCTTAAAATAAATAAATGAAATTAATTAGAATTACAAGTTTGATCGTTCTCAAAATATAACTTACTCTATAAACGGTAAGTTAGAATTACAAGTTAATTCATCTTTCTAACATTAATTAAAGATGAATTGAAGTACATAAAAAATCAAAAACAATATTCCTTGATGATCCAGTTTTCGTTTGCTTCTATTATTTCCAAGACTCGTTGACCTTAATAAGAAGATGAGGTCCGTGAGAGATTTCAATAATGCACAAAAATACACGAATCCATATATAAGCTATATATACAGAAATACACAGAAAAAAAAAGTTAAAATTGTCGTTTAGAACACGTTGACTTTCAATAAAAAACTTCCATATATAAAAACACGTGTATAGACAAAGTTACACACACGTAAAGATATATCATCATGACAGAACAGAAGATGGATCGGATGTACGAGAGAAGTGACGATAAACAGAGAATAATAGATCAAAAAGAACATGGAAACATTACAGAAATAAATTTACGAAAAAACGTACAAAATAAGAGAAATTATTTTGGTGATAATTAATAAAATTAAGTCAACGGAAGAAACAGACGAAGAGATTCACGAGATATCCGCCTTGTCATTTATTTATCTTTTGTCCTACAAAGAGACATTTCATGGCCCGACTTCTCCGACCATTATATGTCCTAATAGTACTTCTTATTTATTTCACTTTATTAGTTCTAACAAACTTAATGGACACTCCATTCAAAAAATTTAGAACGTTTACCATCAATGAGAACAAACATTTTGAATCGAGATATAAGTTCTTAAAACTAAATTTAGAATTGATTTAGATAATATTTATATTGTTGGATAACAAAATCAACTCGTAGATCCATTGCAAAATAGTCTTAGATTTCGAATGGAGACGTGCGGTTTAATTGCAGATAAAGTGCGGTGCGGTTCAAATAATAACAAAAAAAAAAATATATATATATATATATATATATATATAAA
>Ga0041059_1000802_pt1 | contig 24600 bp, 27 predicted proteins | sample AraColnosormetaG_FD_56232 | JGI IMG/M metagenome (GOLD analysis project Ga0041059, IMG submission 56232) | Arabidopsis roots microbial communities from North Carolina, USA - Col MF nosort | ecosystem: Host-associated > Plants > Roots > Unclassified | place: USA: North Carolina | collected... | reverse complement strand
CTCTCTCTCTCTCTCTCTCTCTCTCTCTCTCTCTCTCTCTCTCTCTCTCTCTCTCTCTCTCTCTCTCTCTCTCTTCGTGTATAGTACGTGATGTACATAGGCTGTAAAACTCGAATTTACTGTGGTATAACCACTACTGCAGACACCGTTGTTCCGAGTTAGGTCTCAAATTGCAGGCCAATATCTTGTTGTGTATTACAAAGATATCGATAAAATGTGCTTGTATCTAATCTTCATGAACCCATGACTATGTTTGAGAAGCGTATGAACACTTTATCATCTAATTTTTCCACCTGTTGTTGAGTTACCTGTTTTGTATCAGAGTAAATTTATTTCCCTTAGTCCTTCTAACAAAAGATGACCCTGAGTTTCGTGACGAAGAGGTAGAAACGCTAGAGGGAAAGATGAAGGGAATTGGATTATTATTCTGGCTTAGAAAATAGTGAGAAATTTCCATAATGTTTGTCAGTTTGCAGAAAGAATTATATAGACTAATTGGACATGGATCTCTAAAGCGCATATGAAGCCTATCTACATTGCCTTTGAGTCAATTTAGATGTCAAAACAAGTCTGCTAACAAGCACACGAAGCCTGTTAGCTCCAGGACCGGGCTTGATCTTCGACGGATCACCAACCCTCGAGCATTTTGGTTCCCCTGCACACCAACCACCAGGCGTGAAGTTTCCGTTACCTCTACCGAGCAGCTCTTTATCGATCTTATCCAAGGCAGGATCATTGTGTCTGAACTTGCGGGAAAACGCACTTCCACTTGCAATCATCCTCTCTGTATCGTTGATGGTGAGCGCCCGAGGATGCTGTTTAGGAGGGCGGTCCCATGAGATGAAATGCAGGTCGTGGTTCAGCACAGTGGAAGAGTACTCTGGAGCGTTGCAGATGACAGTATGGAAATATCCTTCCGGTGTAGAGAGGAAATTGGTGTAATACATTAGAAGAGTCCGTGGAAGATTGTCCCATCCCCAAATGCAATATTCTACGAACGACCGAGATAAGACCATCCAAGCGGAACCTGCAGTTTCACAGATTAGTCACCATTTTTCATAATCATTACTCACTAATCACTGAATTACCGGTAAATAGTTTGAATGCAGTTGGCATTGTTCTGCGAGGTGTAACCCAGAAGACATCTGACTTCTTTGTGGAGTAAAGCCCCGGGTCTATGATCAGCGGCTTTGCTCGTTTTTCTCTGCGAAAAAACCGCATTTGGATGAAAACAGAACTAAAAATGTCTCAAATGTACTATACAGAGAAATAATCATTACTCTTTCCAGCCTAGTTTGCTACTGTGGTCGATAAAGTTGAGGTTCCGGTCCAGTCCCGAGAATGTATCAATCAGATCTGCAAGCAAGGGGCATTGATAATCCGGGCAGAGATTATTTGAAACGAAGAAAGAGAGACTAGATACATAACTATATTACCATCTTGAGTGACTAGAGGATAATCCGAGGCACTGAGATTGATGAACCAATCCCATTCTTTACTCTGCTTCAAGAGAATAGCGCAAGCGTGGAGCGTGTTAGCCACCATTGTGGGTCCTCGATACGTAACAAGGTTAGCCTTTGTGATCATGTGAACATTTCCAACATCGCTAAAAACAGGATCTTGGCTCACACGTTTAGCCAGCTCAAGCCTCTCTTCAGCAGGAGACTCGAGATCAAGATGAACAACGTACTGATTCCTAGGATGGTATAATGTTCGTAACACTCTCCACAGACTCTCTAAGTCACCTCTTGACCCTGAAACTAGATAACCAAAGCGAGGAAGACTAGGCTGTACTGGAGGAGGATGCGAGGACTGATTGATCTTTGACTCTGCAAATTCGACTCGTGTCTCGTTGGTGGTCGATAGATTGTAGGAGAAGATGAGTGAGTTAATAGAACGGACAGAAGAGAGGAGACCCATGTTGAAGGATGCAGCTATAAGGAATATGAACATGAGAGAAGCCATTGCTAGAGGGAATATCCATCTCTTCTCTGAGTTTGAGGACGCCATTAAAGAGCCTTCTCATATGTGATCGATCTCAAAAACCAATGTTATGTCAACGAAAGAAGCCAACACTTTGATATTGTCGACGCATCAGAGAAGAAAGATCTTCACAAATCGAGGTAGCGCCTAACCTACGCCACAGTTGACACACAATCAGAAATCTATACATGTATTGATGAATATTGAATTCAAACAACGATCAAACACAGTTTCTGATCCTTGATTCCGATCATGCAAAGAGTAAAATAAAAAATTGATACAAGTCGAAAAATTGAAGAGGAAGAAAAACAGAGGATTTGATGAATCGTCGTGATCACAAAGTATGAGTATGAGCCGATCTTGTAATAATAAAAAAGATCGAAAAGAAAAATCTAGAGCTGTCTAAGGATAATGAAACCTACTTTACATGTTCCTATTCGTAAGAAATCAAATAACGTAAAAAAAATACCTGGTTCTTAAAATTTCATGGAGATGACGTGAGAATGTTTAAAGATCCGGGCAGTTCTTAACACAATCCACGAGGTTGTCTTTGTCTGAAACGAAGATTTGTTTAATTAAAGTGTCGGATTACGTACCTTTTTTTTTTTTTCTTTCTTTTCTATAGAAACTAGATAATGAAAGAAAGAAAGAAATCTGAGAGTTATGGTACTAGCCACTGGGCTTCGGTTTTTCCACAGAGATGTTTTCGTTTTAACTCACTTCCCAGAAAGAAACGGTGCCTTCTCCTTTGACTTTTTATCTGAGTCCTTTGATTTTTGATTTGTTGTGAGGTACTGGCGTATTAAATTGCATTAATTTCAATATACAGGCTAAAAAAACATAGGAGTACTTCTTATTCATTATTGGAGGATGTTACTACTGTATACTGGTGTGGACAAAACGTGTGATATGGACCGACGACGTTGATGATTGCATTTCGAATAAAATGAAAATGGAGGAAAGTGGCCTAGTAATGCGGAAAATGCCAAACATCGTATGATCGAGGCATAATGAAACCCATAATAATGTTTTTAAGAGGTGGCATTATGATGATTTAGCTTAATGGTTATGTGTCCTCATTTCAATCTTTGGGTTATACTTAATTTGTATTATTAGTTAATATATGTAAATATGTTTTCCTTAATGGTATTGGATTTATTATTAATGGTATGAATATGTAAAGAAGTATTTAGTGGAAAATATATTTTTCTATATCCCATTCACCTAAATTCCATTAATTGTCAAACATTTAGAGCTATTAGCTATAGTATTTTTATTTGATATCAACAACTCTATTTTTATTTGATTACTACACTTTTCTTTTTAATGTTAAGATTTATACCAAATATTTTAAAATGATTACAAAAGTAAAATCTTCTAGTAAATTGAAACTACGTAAATAAAAATGTTTATTACTTTAGTTACTTAAATATACAATTTCCCCCTTTTTTTTAATTATTTTTTGCTAAACCCTAAAAATCTTTTAACGGCGTTTATCGTTCTTCCACTCTCTCCGCCGCGTTCTCTGTCTCTCAAACCCTCAGGGTAACGATTCTTCTTATTAGACCAACTGTTGCTTCTTTCGCATCGTAGCTCTGAGATTGACCCATTGATTTCTCAACTCTTTCTCAGTAATCAGATTCGATTTTGTTTAGTCTCAGCTCAGAACAATGGCAGCTAAACCTGGAGCCGCAACTCCAACGTATTCACCTAAAATCGTCGGAAGAAGTCGGCTTCCTATATTCAAAGATTCCGACCTCGATTGGTCTCGTCCTGATGGCCGTGGCTTCCACCAATGCCGACCCGCATGTAAAAACACCTTTGATTCCTCTAAATTCTTAATCGTTAGGGTTCTTCATTGTGAAATTACGGTTGGATTCATATGACTCCAGTTATTTGTGAGACTAAACTAGATTTGAATTTTGTTTCTTTTGTGAAAAATGCTTCTTTCAGTACTTCAAACTGGTGCTGTGAGTTCTGCTTCTGGTTCTGCTTATGCTGAGTTTGGGAACACTAAAGTTATTGTTTCAGTGTGAGTATTATTAGATTAGAAAACTTGTATATTCAGGATTTGCATTAACTTTTCTGTCAGCTAAATTCGCTTTTGTGTGTTCAAAAATTTTAGATTTGGGCCAAGGGAGAGTAAGAAAGCAATGGTTTATAGTGATGTAGGTAGATTGAATTGTAATGTTAGCTATACAAATTTTGCTTCCCCTACTCTTGGCCAGGTAATCTCCAAATTTCGCAACATTTGGTGTTAACTTGTTTCATCAAATTTAGTAATACATTGTGGTATTTTAGGGAACTGATCACAAAGAATATTCATCAATGCTTCACAAAGCATTGGAAGGTGTAATAATGATGGAGACGTTTCCAAAAACAACCGTTGATGTTTTTGCATTGGTTCTTGAATCTGGAGGAAGTAAGTCTTAACAATAACTCGACTGCTATCAAAATTATTTTACCAGAATGTGATTGCTTATTGGTTCGCTTGGACATTCGTGGAGTTGATTATGGAAGCAACTTATTGGATTGTTGTTTGGCATTTTCTGATTTTCTCCAATGGTATTGTATTGCAGGTGACCTCTCTGTTTTGATATCATGTGCTAGTCTTGCTTTAGCTGATGCCGGAATTATGATGTATGACCTTATCACAGCTGTTTCAGTGGTATGTGTATGTTACAATAGTTGCATTGATTCCTCTGCGTTATCTCTTATGTTTATTAGCATTAAGTGAAGAAGAAAGTAACACATACATTGACATATACAAGTGCACCATAGTCTGAGACATGTAAAACGTATAGATATCTGTTAATTCTTTATTTTGATACACTGAAATTATGCCTGCAATTTTCGAAGTCTTGCATAGGCAAAAGCCTTATGATAGACCCGGTTACAGAGGAGGAAGGATGTGAAGATGGCAGCTTTATGATGACGTGCATGCCATCTCGTTATGAAATCACTCAGCTAACCATCACTGGTGAATGGACAACACCTAATATCAACGAGGTATGCCTTTCAATAATATCTCTTGTCCTTAATTTGCCGATGACGGTTAGAGACAAAAGGTCTTTCTTTTCTTAGTGTTGAATATTGATGTTATTCAACTGCTTTGTTTGTCTAAATCACATGGATATTGGTTAATTAGACTGTTCTTCATTTTCTTTTTAAGCTGTTCATACCATAGGGTCTATGTTGTTAACATATAATTGTGACATAGGAGCTGTGCAGACATGTTACCAAACATTTGTATTTCAAATATTGCAGGCAATGCAGCTTTGCTTGGATGCTAGTTCAAAACTTGGAGAGATCATGCGTGATTGTCTGAAACAGTCTGCCTCAGCTTCCGATGAATGAGCATAAATAACTATGATTTTGGATTGTAGCTCAGACTTGGTATGAAACCGGTTTTAGCTGTTATAGGTAAACGGATTTAGTCTAAACCTGTGTGTAGTTTAAACCGATGTATGTTTTCACATAAGATTTGATGGAACTAGATCTTTAGCTATGAAATGGATCCCAATTGCGAGTGGTATCAAAGACATACAGAATTTAAAGTAGGGAATTTCAACAAATCAATCACATTGTTCTTTACAATTTCAAAAAACTTGTGGATGATATTAATATCAGATTTTCTAAATTTATACGAAAATGGAATGATATTAAGAATAGTATACAGAAAAATGAAGAAAAGAGTAACTGATTTTTGCATCTTAAAAAAGAAAAAGTCTTCTCTGGTTCACACATCACACAAGTTGGGGGCGGTGATGAAGGAGGGTGTTTAGGTAATATCAGCTAACGTCGGAACTTCAACTGATCATGTAGTACGTACGATACGAAGAAGAAGAATCTAATCCGCATGACATGTGATTATTTTGGTCAGAGAGAGAAGAGAAGACGTGTGTCGCAGCAAAGTGGACAGTTGTGCCCTTATAGCCAAAGAAGACTTCACACGTTTTCAACACCACCTAACAACTGTTTCTTTCTATCTCCCACCTCTTCCCCATTTTTGTCTTTTTATTTCTTCTTCTAGTTTCTCCCAATTTTCTCTTTGATTTTTTTTTGTTTTTTCTTGTCTTCTTGTTAAGATTGATACATGAACTAATAGAGTAACTAGTAAATTCTAAGACCTTTCAGCATTCTTGAAATGACAATTACAAACACACGATAATTTGCGGGAACATGAATGATAGAAGACATTAGAAAAAAAAAACTCCAATGTATAAAAAGTTTATGAAAAATATAATAACATTTTTTACGAATTATTCAGTTTTCTGTAAATTTTTATTTATTTCGTAAATGCTTGTATCTAACATTTCAGCTAGATTGTTCTACTGATTAATTTCTATCTAACATTTTATGAACTTTATCATTTCAGTAACCGCAATGCCCGTGACCACTCTGCATATAAAAGTGTATGTCTTCTTCACATTCAATCACACGTACTTTCAAAATTCTACTAAAAATTAAATGTTTTTTTTTTATATAACTAATCAAAGATATCTAAAGTTTTTGAGTCAAAGTTATGCGTTACTCAAATAGAAAAAAACATTTAGAAACCTAAAATAATATCTGCTCCTCCTAAAACATTTAATAACATTCAAAAACAAGTCAATAAAAAAAAAAAAATTTACGAATAAAGCCCTTAATTAGTCAAAAATGAACGAACAAAACAAAGGTAGGAGAAAGTATGAATGGCCCAATCGGGGAGATTGCAGTAGATTCATACAAATCTGTAAATACAATTTTACCGGGTTTGGTAAAAATCACAATAGATCATTTTTTATTAATAAGAAAGAGAAAAAGAATGCAAATTCGTGGGGTTTCCAAGAAATGCAAGTGATATATTTAGAGATTGAGATCTGACCCCATTTTTTGCTTAACACACAAAAAATCCTTGGGCAGAGGAAAAAGTTTATAGCGACTCTTTTCCTCTAAAAGGGTCTGTCTCTTCCTTCTTCTCTCTTCAGATCTCCATTTCACGGTATCCTTCTCTCTTCCCCTTGTCTCTATTGACTTTTATTTGCTTTGATTTTTATCGATCGTCTCTGATCTTTTGCTAATTTAACTTGTTTCCGTTTGTTTTGAATTTACTCTCTCCTGATCTTTGGCATGTATTTTGAATCTGCTGTTCTTAGTTTTTTATTTGATCTTGTTCTCGTCTGTCTTAATATTGAATAATTGACTAGTTTTATTTACAGATCTTTGCATTATAGATCCCTTCAAGTGCGATTTTAATCGTAGATTAGTTTTGGATCCGTTATATTGGACTGATGTTTTTGATGTATTTTTTGGTATTAGGATCAATCCTGTGTTTGAAACAATGGGTGTTGAAGTTGTAAACTCTGGTGGATTTGAGGTTGCTCCGGCTCCTTTCGAGGGGAAACCTGAGAAGAACGGGAAGCTGGACCAAGGAAAAGGAGATGATGCCCCCATCAATTTTGGTTCAGTCGGTGAGCTACCAAAGAATGCCGAAGAGAATAATAACAAAGTGGTCAACTCTGATGCACCCAAAAATGCAGCAGAAGAGTGGCCTGTGGCTAAGCAGATCCACTCTTTCTACCTTGTTAAATACCGTTCTTACGCTGACCCCAAAATTAAAGCTAAGCTTGATCTAGCTGATAAAGAGCTTGAAAAGTTGAACAAAGCTCGGACTGGAGTTTTGGACAAGTTGAGAGCTAAGAGGGTATGTTTTTTTTGCTACCTTCTTGTGTCGGATTTAGGAGTTTCGTTATTTCTTTTATAGTGGTGCTGATAATGCGGTTTTGGTAATGCCTAGGCCGAGAGATCAGAGTTATTTGATCTGCTGGACCCGTTGAAGTCAGAGCGTAAGGGATTCAACACAATGTTTGATGAGAAAAGAAAGGAAATGGAACCATTGCAGCAAGCACTGGGAAAGTTAAGGAGCAATGATGGTGGGAGTGCTCGTGGCCCTGCTATCTGTTCCTCCGAGGAAGAGCTGAATAGTATGGTAATTATATGAGACCTTTTTTTTTGTTTTCGATAGCTTTGGTTAGCCTTTTCGGTATTCTCATTTGCCTGAGTTTGTGGAAAATGAAGATATACAGCTATCAGTATCGGATTCAACATGAAAGCATTCCGTTAACCGAGGAGAAGCAGATTCTCAAAGAGATCAGGCTGCTTGAAGGGACAAGAGATAAGGTCATTGCTAATGCCGCTATGAGAGCCAAAATCAAAGAATCTATGGGTCAGAAGGATGATATCCAAGGTCAAGTTAAGGTAAGAGAGTTGTGGCCGGATTCTTGCTGTTATATAGTCTGTAGAAGTTGGTTTCATATGTGATGCTTTTTGCAGTTAATGGGTGCTGGTTTGGATGGAGTGAAAAAGGAGAGGCAAGCAATTTCAGCAAGGATTAATGAGCTGAGTGAGAAGTTGAAAGCTACCAAAGATGAGATTACGGTACTGGAAAATGAGCTCAAGACTGTGAGCGAAAAGAGAGACAAAGCCTATTCAAACATTCATGACCTCAGGAGGCAACGCGATGAGACGGTACAAACACTTACTTTTGAGCATTTTCTTCTGATGAAGAAGGATTCGTTTGTGTCAATTAGTAATCTTTGATTTTTGTATTCTTTTCTCATACAGAATTCCGAGTATTACCAAAACCGTACTGTGTTGAACAAAGCTAGAGACTTGGCTGCACAAAAGAACATAAGCGAGCTTGAGGCGCTAGCCAATGCTGAGGTTGAGAAATTTATATCCCTTTGGTGCAGTAAGAAGAATTTCAGAGAAGATTATGAGAAGAGAATCTTGCAATCACTTGATTCTAGGCAGCTGAGCCGAGATGGACGGATGAGGAACCCCGATGAGAAGCCTCTGATTGCTCCAGAGGCAGCACCATCAAAGGCAACGCCTTCTGAAACCGAGGTTGTCCCTAAAGCTAAGGCAAAGCCGCAGCCAAAGGAGGAACCAGTTTCTGCACCTAAACCAGATGCTACTGTTGCTCAGAATACTGAGAAAGCTAAAGATGCAGTAAAAGTAAAGAATGTTGCTGATGATGATGATGATGAAGTATATGGTCTTGGAAAGCCGCAGAAGGAAGAAAAGCCGGTTGATGCAGCTACGGCGAAGGAAATGAGAAAGCAAGAGGAGATTGCTAAAGCCAAGCAAGCCATGGAAAGGAAGAAGAAGCTGGCAGAGAAAGCTGCTGCTAAAGCTGCTATAAGAGCTCAAAAGGAAGCTGAGAAGAAAGAAAAGAAGGAAATTACCTTTTCTTTTTTGTTGTACCTCAATGCTCTTTGCATTCTTCTCTCTCCATTCTAACAGTTCTCGCCATCTTTTTTTGTGTGTTGCAGGAGCAAGAGAAGAAGGCCAAGAAGAAAACCGGAGGCAACACAGAAACCGAGACTGAGGAAGTTCCAGAAGCTTCTGAGGAGGAGATTGAAGCTCCGGTGCAGGAGGAGAAACCGCAGAAGGAAAAAGTCTTCAAGGAGAAACCAATAAGGAACAGGACCCGCGGTAGGGGACCAGAAACGATCCCAAGAGCGATCCTTAAGCGTAAGAAGTCGACTAATTACTGGGTTTATGCTGCTCCAGCGGCTCTGGTGGTACTGTTGCTTCTTGTCTTGGGTTACTACTACGTTCTCTAGATCGAACGGAGTGATCAAGCGAAGCTGTCTTGTTGTAGTTTGGAATACTTTAAAACTGGGATTTTTGCCTTCTTGACTCTTAAAAAACTCATAAGCTTATGCATCTTTTACATACGAGTAGAGACTCTTTTCTTTTAAGTACTTTTTACAATCTTCTCTTCTGTTGTTGAGGCTTTAACTTTGAAGGAAGAAAACAGTTTTTGTTACATTTTATAGTTTTCCATAATGTACTGCTTGAGATTTGATATTTCTTTTCGTCTCTTTGCAAGGTCGTTGGGTCAAAAAATTTCCATGATAATAGAAACCATTTTATACATAATTATCAGAGACTAAAGTAGTGACATTTCTACATGATGAACTCTTTTACAACAGAAGATTAACATTCAGCTTTTAGACCCTCTTCCTCTGTTCTCTCTCCAAGCTTTTTGCTTCTTATTCCACCTTTCTTTAGCAATCTTGTCTGACTTCCACCGTTGGTTCCGAAATCGTTCTCTCCCTTTTAGCCAGTCGGAGTAGTCCTTACCGGGATCACACGCTATGAAATCTGCCAACTCGTCCACATCGGTTTTTGTCACGTTACCTTTTCCTGCCATACACCACAGAAATCTCTCCCCATTGCAGGTTTCCTCTTCAACACCAACTCCTGAATCTGAACCATTCTCTGGACCTTTAGCTTCAGACACCTTCCTGCACAACCATGGAGTAATATGTAGTTGTTGGTTAAAGCTCTCATGGATGCATTATGAAAGCGAAGAAGAGAAAAAATATGACTTTTGCTGGTCTATACATACCCCAAGTACAAAGTTCGGTTTTTGTGAAACTTCAAAGCAACTGCCCCGCTCTGTTTCCTATCTACTGCTGTCTGTACCATATAATTATATTGATCCATTTAGAAAAGCGCAGAATTTAGACTTTGTGCAAAAGAGTTTTTAGTTGTTACCTTGTCAGCTTTACCAGAAGCAGCCAAGTTTTTGGAACCACTGGATAGTATAGACGATGACGTGTTTTCTGAGTGACCAACTGAATCCCCAAGTGCTTCCAAGTCACCCCCTTCTAGGATGAATAAATACATAGATATCACCATTCCAAAAATGGAGTCCTTCACTAGAAAGTCAAGCTTGAGTGCAAAGCTTACAGACAGTAAGCCTGAAAAATGCATAAGCATCCACTTAGATCTGTGAGGGTAAGATTCCATTCTATCGCGCAGGAAACTTTGACAGGGCATATGAATATTGAACTGTTCAAAACGTTGAACAACATCCATCATGGCTTTGTATTCCTTGCAAGCTCGAACATCACCTCCAGCTTCATGCCAGTTCCAATTCCTGAGAACCCGGATGGCTTGCAACATCGAACAAGTCATGAACTTAAGTGTGGATGCAAGCAGATATAGATCTTCCATACTAGATGTGTTGTATTTTTCCAACACAGAGTCCATAACATCATCAGAACTAGCTCTAAGTATCACGCAACCAAGAATTGATAAGGTCTGAGACAACATACTTTCAGAGCAGGAGCTATCAAATACACATAAGCTTTCCTTTGCGTATGCAACAGAATACGCTACCAGCTCATTGTTTTCTCTCTTCGCATTATCACTTTGATATGAATCCCATGAATCCTTTAGCTGCTGTGTAACATCATTAACTTTCGCCAGTGTTGAGGGCAAAAGACGATGTTCAAAAGCCACCCGAGACTTACTCGTCAAAAAGCCAAACTTCCCAGACAGGCCATTCTCACTCTTAGACATGTGTCTCTTATACAAAACAACAGACTTTTCAAATGCATCAATATAGTGATCAATAAGCTGAAGGTCTAATCCCTTAAAACATGGATGTGAACAAATACCAATGGCGTCAGACACCAATAAAACCACATAGGCATGGATCATTTTTGGTGCAGAGAACATAACCGGGTTTAGCAGCAAGGACACAGCAGCACTCAAGCTTATCTGGGGAGTTCTAAATGCATTACCTTTCTTCCAATATAATCTCTCAACACACATTTGATTCGTTTTCTCATCAGAAGTTGCGATAATAAAATGAGCAGAAACGATTTGCACCACACCGGCCCTATCATGCTTACTAAACAGTCTACATGAGGAGAATGCAGAATCAACTACGAAAAGAAGGTCGCTGATTGACTTATTCACCAAAATCTCATCCATAAAAACCTGTACATATAAATAATCAAAAACCCAGTGAGCATGCTTTCTTCAACTTAAAAGCCCTTGCCAAAGGTATAGTCAAAAAGCCACAAGTTCATCAGAAATCCAAGATAAAAATGAGCCACAAATTAGTTAACTTTTACCTCAATCCCTGTACAAAGAAACGTATGACGGGGATCTAAAGAACCGTCATGCGTGAATACAAAAGAACAATCTCCATTTCTTGCACGAATCAATCTACCGAGGATCGAGAGAAGAGTTTTGGCCTTCTCCAGAACAAGCTCTTGTTTGGCCACAAGTAAAGACATGATCTTCATACAACATTTTAAGAACAGCGAAGCTAATTCAATACTATCTTCTGTACTTTCAAATGTAGGACAAGTTTCAGCCTTTTGTTTGAATAAAGTAGCGAACAGGCTTTCGAGACTCCTATCAAGCTCTGTGAACAACACATCAGAGAGGAAACAGACATCATCGAAATTGATCAAGTCCACTTTCTCTCCACGGAACTTGATATTCCAATGATGTGAAGCAATGTCACAATTCTCCCAATTTGTTGGTTGGGTTAATGATAAAGGACCCAGAAGGCACAATAAACGTTTCAAAATTGGCTTCTGAGAAACCTGGAAATTCAAAAGGACTGTTGATTATTTCCAAAAACCCACAAATCCTAAATTACTTCACACCCTTAAAAATCATAACTTTTGAGCACGATACTAATCCTCGACAAAATTTAGGAAACTAATCAGAATCTAAGCATTGCCCAGTACGGCTAATTGAACAGAAACCAAGATGCAGAAACATTGTACTCGAAATTGAGAAAATTGTACCTGAGAGGACGTAATTGCTGAAGCAAGGGATCGGAATAAGTTGACGGGATCTGAGACCTTCGAAGCTGGGCGTTTCTTACTCTTCCGCTTGGCCGTCATCGCCGTAAGGAAAGAGGAGAAAATGCTTGTTTCGGTGAGGTTCTCGATTTGAGTGACTTTTGGTGTGTGGCGGGAAAGCACAAAGCACGCGTCGTTTTTGTGTATTCAAAACGACACGCAGTTATTAAGAAAGAAGGCTATGTTTGTTTGTTTGGTCACAAAGACTAAGTCGCTCCTGACCAGGTTACAGTTAAGTTGACTCTTGAGTTCCCGACTTTGGATTGAACAGGAGTGATAGTGAACTCAATCTTGTTTTGGGCTCTTCAAATTGGGCTTGAGCATCAAAATTTTGACAAGCTTACAAATATGGACTGGACAATCGCGTAATATGACTTTTGATCTTTGTGCGTCATGATTTCTTATTTTTTTGTTTTGCCTGGTTGAAAATATTTTGAGAGGAACTTGGTGCTTGGTGGGTCTTGATAGAGACACTATGTATTGTCAGTTGTCACTGTTTCTGTGTCCAATTTCAACACTTGGACGATTCGTAGCATACGCCACGTTTCACCGTCGAGGGGCCTATACTAGCTAGCGATGATTCAATGGCTACTTGTCACGTGTACCTCTCCATAGCCTTGCAACATAGCTATCGTCTTTAATATCTTTGGTCTCATTCAAAATAACACTACTTTGGTTCTGTTCTTAACATGTTTTTTTTCTTCCTAATACAATCTTTCAGCCTCAGTTAATTTATTTATACGAACCAAACAAAATTAACATCCCGAAAATGGGGAGGATTACCACGAACACAATTGTGAAAAAAAACAAAAAAAAACACGAACACAAATGATTTTAGCTTCTTTCTTGCGTTCAGTTGAACACTTTTCTTCATAGTGATCGATTGGTAAATTCAAGTCAATACGTTTCAAAACGCTCCATATATTGGATGCAGTGAATGCAAAACTATTGTAGGTCCATAGGTTTCTACTGCCGACAGAGAGAAGAAATAAGCAAAAATTCAATTTGGTAAAGTGAAATTAAACCGTGGACTGTGGACAAGAAAAAAAGGAAGAAAATTCTGCAAGACATGTCGTAACCACGTATCTTGTTAGATCATAAAATACAAATAAAGTGGAAAAAAAAGAACTTTCTTGCATGAGTGACATTGACATAAAGAAAAGCATCAAAAAAATACGTGGAGCTTTTAGTAGGTAAATGAATTAATTGAAAAGTAACTTTCTTGCATTAGCCAAATGTGATTGTAAAAGCATTGAACTATATATGTAAATGCAAGCTTCGTACGACCCAACTTTGTATCAATCCATTATCCATGCAACTCTAAATTATTGAACGAACTAAACAGCATTAAACTTTACTACTACTTTGTTGGTTAGGTCCTAGTATTACAAACTCTCTACTTCAAAATATTCTTGGAGAACAGATTAAACGACCTCATTGCGTTTGAGTTTGAGATGCGACATTGAGTTTCAACACTAACCTTATGCATTCACATGTAAATGTAATTAATATATAAGTATGATGTATCACATAATGTTGGTATAAGTGGAGTTATCATGTTTAGAACTGTCTATTATTTATAACAAAACAATCCAACTATACTGAATAATACAGAATCAAACTGGGATCCAAAAACAATTTAAAACAAAGTTGGAAACTCAACCGAAACAAGAACAAATCGAATCCGACATGAAACAAGTCTCACAAGTGTTCTTAAGCTGACAGAAAGATGGTCAAAACCAAACTTAAAACCGTAGTAATCGACATAACGGTCATACCATTCGCCGACGATTTTTTCTGCCCTGGAGCTCCAGCCGGCGTAGAGATATCACCAGCGGCTGATGGACCATCTCCTGAAGGACCCATCGCCGAGCCTGACGGAGAATCTGACGGTGAAGAAGAAGTAGAGCCTCCCGGAGCCAACGATGGAGAAACGGTGGGTGAGTTTGAAACAGGGGATGAAGATTTAGGTGCCATTGATCCAGGTGGTGAAGTCATCGGAGCAGAAGACGGAGGAATAGTTGAAGATGATTTAGGTGCCATTGGTGCCGGCGGTGAAGTCATCGGAGCAGAGGATGGGGAAACAGGGGACGTGGATTTAGGTGGTGCCGGTGGTGAAGTCGTCGGAGAAACAGGGGAGCCGGATTTAGGCGCCATTGATCCTGGAGGAGAAGTCGCCGGAGAGACAGCTGATGAAGATTTAGGCGAGTGAGCTCCTCCAGGCGGAGTAGTCGATCCCGGAGGAGAAGTCGTCGGAGAAACAGGGGAGGAAGATTTAGGCGAGTGGGCTCCTCCCGGCGGAGTCATTGATCCCGGCGTAGAGCTTCCCGGTGCAGCGGCGTGAGGAGACTGAGCCGTTGATGGAATCCTAGCAGATATGACAACGACATTAAGCTTTTGACCCTTCTTACAGTTATCTTCATTGCCACTGATGAAGTAAAACGGACCATAACGATCAAGAGAGATCTCAGAATCTCCATCGTCCACTCTTTTGATCGGATTCTTTGTATTACAAGCGTCGTAATCAGCCTTGTTCACCTCTAGCACCGAGTCAGCTCCCTTAGCGTAGCTAAAATCTGCAAGAATCGAAATTGAGTTTCAGACAAAACAAAAGTACACTCTAAGTTAACGAAATGACACAAACGGGTAAGAGAGTGAGAGAGAGAGATGATATATACAGAGAGTGTCGTGAACAAGGAAACGGTTTTTGCCAGACCAAGATTCGTAGTTTTCAGGTGGGTTTGTAACCCACGCGCCACTGCCTCCGACATTAAACTTCCGTGCGTTGGAGATGGTGAAGAGGGTCGAGAGAGAGAGGAGGATGGTGAAGAAGAAAGAAAGGCTTTTCATTTTTAGAAAGGTCATGTTTTTCAAAAGCTGCGAGAGATTTTCAACAAGATAAGAGATGTTTATATAGAAATGAAGCGTTTATAATGGGCTAAGGAAAGTGTGAAGCTTTTTTGTCTTAATGATAGAGAGAGGTCGTTTTTATGGGTAATACGTGTTCGAAATTGAATCTCTGTATCTACTCGTTTTCCTCACATTAAAAGAAGATATTGCTTCTTCGTATCTGCCGACGTGTTTAATTTAATTCTTTTTGGGATTTGAAGTTATATGAATTTATCCCCGGGAAAAACGCATTAGAGAACAGTTGGTTTTGTGGAAAGAATCGGATTCAACGAATCATATGCTTCCATTATATATGAGAATACCGAAAAGTCTGAAATCTTGCATCAGGTCTTAATTGCAAATTCATTTTCCATTTGATATGAGAATACCAAAAAGCTTCAACCATATCGACATTAGTACATATTGGTCTGATGGTCTCTCCTACGTATTTTCGACGAAAGAAACTTGCGAACTCGGAAGAGCGGTACAGGTGGTAGTCCGTAGTCTATAGTAGATACAACACTTGCAACATTTTGAACATATGGGCTGGGCTTATAAGGTTCGGGCCCTTTATTTTCTTTCTTAGAGTTGATGATGATAAGAAGACTAGAGTCACTTTTTTTTAGCACAAGAATCTCTGAATCAGCCTTTGCTTCTGTTGCTCTGGGGACACGTGAGAAGCACAGTGATTAGCCACGTGTTCTTCTCCCGACACTAACTCGATCCTCAAAGTACTTCCATCGGTGTGTATATAGATGAGAGCGAGAGCTAGATAATGAATTGAAAAGTGTAGAAAATGGCGGCTATGTTTTTAGCAAAGAGAGGAGCCATAAACATACATAGAGCTTCTTCATTACACATAGATTACAACAACAGTTCTCGATCTGTTGTTGATGGAGTCATTACTATCACTAACTCTCGTTACTTCGCATCCCACGTACGTTTTTGAAATTTGTTGAAGATAGATTAATTATGCATACAAAAATCGTTGAGCTGTTTTCACTTAATATTTTCACATATTCTGCAGGGGAACAACGGAGAGAAGTCAGAGGAAGAGGCGATGGGGACAACTACAGATGGTAAAGCTCCGAATGTGACATTGGGTCATGCGGCGGATACAGCCAAAGAAGGATTGAAACGAGCCACCGATGCAGCCATCAAGAAGAGTGGAGATGTGGGCAAGCCGAAGAGTGTAGAGAATGATGAAGGAGATGATCAGGAGGATGTAGCAGTGGGTGATGATGGAACTGTCAAAGGCCAAAATCAGTCAGCAGGATGAGAATATATATAGAGACTTCGTTAAAAGATTATCAGCTCCTAATGAAATGGATGCTGGTTTAAACCGTGTAGTATGTTTTTTTATTTATGTAGAAAACCATCTGTTACCATTTATAAACTCATCCTTTTATTTCTTACAATGTGTGGTTTCTTTTTTGTTTTGTTTTTAGATGATGTTGTCTAACATTCACACTTTCTTAATCTACCATCTAACTGCTATTGTTGTCTGCCTCTCTCTGAGTTTGAGTTACCAAACACTACATTTCTTGATTTCCAAAACTGCTGATGAATCTCTCATTCAAAATCCAAAACTCGTGTGGATGCGGTTTATCTTCCTCGAGTTGGTTTCTTGGATGGCGTGAGCTTTCTGAACCCAGCATGCAATATCATAACTACAACATAGACACAGAAGTATTAGAGGTCATGAAAGGCCATACAAAGTTATATCAGACTTGACAATTGCTTAGTAAGTTACCTGAATAACTGATCGCAAGAGCAGAGAAAAGAGCCATTTGGACATTCAAAAACGTTAGAAGAACCGCTGTTGCTGCAAGTAGAAGAAGCAAGGAAACGATTTAAGGTCCATCCTACTATATAATCCATTGACAAATGTCAGTTTCTTGCTAATACCATGTATAATCAATCCCATAAGAACTTTCAAAACATTGTAGCCCGGAACAAATTGATCCAAAACATTACAGAAACTCAAAAGTCTCTCTTATTGAATGCATATCAAAACGTTTTGCAGCATTCTGTGACTATAAACAAGTTGCAGAACTACAAATACCACCACGGTCCCATCTTCAATTAGCAAAAGACAGGAACAAAATGATCGAAAAACTCACCGCATTGTCCAATACCAATCGAGAGTTTCCTCATGGAAGGGTGACGATCAAATTTCCACTTATCACTGCAGTATTTGAATAGCTCCCAAAGAGCTAAGCTTCCTAACAATCCCACCAATGCAAGTGGCATCTGATATCTACAAACACCAAAAATCAACACTTCAATTCCAACACAATTTCAAGATTCACACTTTAGTCTAAAGCTTTAGCCTTTATCTAATTAAAGAGTAATGGGTCCTCACAGTGCACAAGCAAAGAAGACGATGAACAACGTAGCGTAATTCCTAGCGAATCGTTTGATATTCTCATGAACTCTCATTCTCGCTTGCTGAGAAGACGACGGGAACGAATAAGAGTCACAATTGCCAATGAAACCGGTGGTCCACGGTGTCGTATCTCCGGAAAAATCATCGGCGGAGAGCTTAGAGAAAGGGTTAATAGTAAGAAGAGAAGAGACAGTGACGAGTCGAGATAAGAGAGAAGCGAAGAAACCACCGGTAATGGATGAAACGACATCGTCAGATGCCGCAGAAGTTGCGGCAGCTGAGGATGAAACGGAGGCGGAGGAGGAAGCGGCAGCTGCAGCGGCGGAGGTGCGGTGATCGAGGAGCTCGAGGTAACCGGAATCTCGAAGCCAAGATTCGAAAGCAGGATCGGGGACGCTTAGAGAGAGAGGATTAGGAGAGAAAGCCATTGTTGTTGTCGCCGTGATTATCCCATAGTAGGTCTCTCGTCTCCTCGGTCTTCCCAAAATCAATTTACAAGAAATTGCAACTCGTGATCCAAAATATCTTCATAATTGCTAATATAGGGCTCTTATATTATCTTTTGTTAATTTAACTCCTATAATGTAGTTTAATGGTTCTTGTTAATCAATTGGCTTACTAAATACCTTTTATATTAGATGAAACATGCATGCACGAAACTAAATATCATATTAATTATTAAAAAAATCATTCTATGAATTAAGATAGCTAGTAGTTTAAAAAATAAAATAATAACAGAAATTATTTATTAAATCCCATTTTTTAAAAATAAAAGATTCTGGTATGTACATGTTTTTTAAAATGGAACTAAATATATTGATACAGTATCTATTAATTTTAATTTTTGAATATCAAATGATGATAAATAGTTATCCTAAGAAGAACTATACAATGTATAAAACCAGGTTATTGGATACAGGTATTAATTAACTAGTGATTTTAAAATATGAGTGTGGACAAATATATGAAAGACACATGTCTAAAAATGTGAGAACCACTTGATTATAAAATCGTCTACTAATATATAGTATAAGATAATAAAGTTTCTTATTTTGTGTAAACAAACGTTCACAAAGAAATAAATTCAAAAGGTAATATTGAATTGAAAACTCTGTCTTTAGCCAAGTGTTTTAACGAGTTTGAGATTTTATCCTCACTTTATCTAATATATTAATGGGATCTGATACACGACAGAAATAAAGAAAGAAAAAAACAGAAGCATGTACGTATATATTTTCAGGACTATTCTAGGAAAAAAATCAGCAAAAGTGAAAATAATCTAAAGCTAACTAGAGAAAGTTTTTCACCTCACCAAAAGGAAAGACTAGCTAAATTCTTAATTATTATCCCGCACCCTGCCAAAAGTCGAGCGTTAAGTTTCTTATAAATTAGAAGAAAGACGAGACCATTCTTCTCATAGCTTTTTTAGAAGGAATACTGATAGAGAGAAAGAAAAATGGCAAGGCCACGACTGCTTGTAGTGTCGATGTCGCTTCCGGTCACTGCAAAGAGGACTGGAGAAGAGTCTTGGTCTTTCACGATGAGTCCTGGTGGTCTAGTTAGTGCTCTTCTAGGTAAGAGAATGTACCAACTTTGGTAATATCGTAATTAATAATTAATTATTGCTTTAAACACAAAGAAACCTGTTTTAATTTTCGTCATGATCTCTTAAAGGTTTGAAAGAATTTGAGACCAAATGGATTGGATGGCCTGGAGTAGATGTTCATGATGCGATTGGCAAAAAGACACTCTCCATTACCCTAGCTGAAAAGGTACGTACACATTCGTAAATCTTCTATCGTATACAGTCATGTTTAATTTTGTTTTGTAACTCGAAATTAGAGTCTGAAAACATGAACTTTAATACGGATTGTGTAACCGTTATGTAAGTATTGCATGGTTAAAGAGAGTAAAGGAGACAATGATCATTAATTGATCTTGACTAATAAAACACGACCACCTAGATTATGTCATTAATTATCATATTAAAACATTTTTTTTGGTTAAAATGCTAAAGATTGTGGTAACTTTTTTTTTGTTAATAATATGATGATTTCATTCTTGGTTTTGGTTTTGTAGGGATGTATCCCAGTGTTTTTGGAAGAAGTGTGTGATCAATACTATAATGGCTACTGCAACAATATTCTGTGGCCGATTTTTCACTACTTGGGAACGCCACCAGAATATCGTAACGATGCAACCATAACATACCAGTCACAGTATGAAGCATACAAGAAAGCAAATCAAATTTTCTTTGATGTTGTCAAAGAGCACTATGAAGAAGGAGATGTGGTTTGGTGCCATGATTATCATGTTATGCTTCTTCCTCAATATCTTAAGGAATACAACAGTAAGATGAAAGTTGGATGGTTTCTCCATACACCATTTCCTTCTTCCGAGATGTACAAAACATTGCCCTCGCGATCCGATCTGCTTCGTTCTGTTCTTACTGCTGATTTAGTTGGGTATGTAAATATCTTTTACTTTTTAACAGTGTAGTAATCAACCCATGATCTCATATATACTCCCTTTTCTCTGTTTTTTTTTTTTGTTGTTGTTTGTATAGTTTCCATACCTATGACTTCGCAAGACATTTTTTGAATGCATGCATGTGTATTCTTGGAGTCGAAGCAACATCTGAAGGAATTGTGGATCAGGGCAAAGTCACTCGAGTAGCTGTTGTAATGACCTATCTTAAAATCTCTTTATATTGATTATATGCTATGATTTGTTTAATTTAATGAAACATTTTGTCTTATTTGGATGTTAGTTTCCCATTGGGATAGAACCTGAGAGGTTTATAAACACAAGTGAACTCTCTGAAGTTGTTCAATACATGAAGAAGTTCAAAAACGATTTTGGTGGGAGAAAGGTATATATATTTACTTATATATTTGAAGCTTAGAAGAAGAAACTGTTTAATTAACATAATGATTTTTGTTGACAGTTGATATTAGGTGTTGATCGTCTCGATACGATCAAAGGGATTCCACAAAAATATCAGGCATTTGAGAAGTTCTTAGAGGAAAATGCAGAGTGGCGTGGTAAAGTCATGTTACTTCAGATTGCAGTGCCAACAAGGAACGGTATTGGTGAATGTAAGTTTTTTCTATCTCTTCTTCCTCTTTTATAAGCTAATATGTGCATCATATTCATAGGATTGTGTTTGTGTCCTATTACAGATCAAAAGATCAAAGACCAATGTCATTACCATGTTGGACGAATTAATGGTCGTTTTGGTTCCATCTCTTCTGTTCCAATAATTCACCTGGTTTGTTATTTTCTCGGTTTTATGATGTTGTCACGAGTTATACTATTTGTGATGGTCTTATAGTAGTTTCTGATAAAGATTTCATCCTTCTATGTCAGGATTGTTCTATTGACTTTAATCAATTATGCGCACTTTATGCCATCACAGGTAATATTCATACTACATTGATGATTTGGTTATAATATTATGTATAAAAATGAAACATCTTCCATATATAATATTAGTTTGGCTCTTATGAAACTGTTGTCAAGGTTGATTGGTAACAAATGAGTTTATGTTGTTCAGATGTATTACTTGTAACATCTCTGAGAGATGGAATGAACCTTGTGAGTTCTGAATTCATTGCCTGCCAAAAAGCAGAAAAAGGGGTTCTCATTCTAAGCGAGGTAAATTAAATTTTACATAGTTCTGATGTTAATATTTTATGAATCAAATAATGCTCAAAAGTAATTTCTATTTGTATGGGGTTCACAGTTTGCAGGTGCTGGACAGTCACTTGGTGCCGGAGCTATTTTAGTGAATCCTTGGAACATTAAAGAAGTTTCTTCTGCCATTGGAGAAGCTCTAAATATGTCACATGAAGAAAAGGAGAGAAAACATAAAATCAATTTTCAGTATGTGAAAACTCACTCCACTCAGCAGTGGGCAGATGATTTCATGAAGTATGTGCAAACCAAAACATTGATTTTCTTAATCTCAACTTTGTGTTCTTTTTTTTTTAGATTGACTCTTACAAACATTTTATGCAGTAAACTTATTGAGATTACAACCAGCGCGGAGCTAGGAGCTGGATTAGCCGCCACACTTGAACTTCCAGAACATGATGTGATTCAACAATACTCAAAGTCTAACAATAGACTGCTGATTCTTGTAAGTGGTACATATATCAAGATTCTCTTGTACCTTTTCTTGTTGTCACTTAGTTATCTTTTTAACTTCTAAAACAACGTCCAGGGATTCTATGGAACGCTCACTCAGCCGATGAAAAATCAAGAGAGAAGAGGCGACGGAATGAATCTTGAACTGCATCCACAGCTAAAAGAGAGACTCAAAGAATTATGCAGTGATCCAAAAACAACAGTAGTTGTCCTGAGTAGAAGTGAAAAATGCATATTGGATAAAGTAAATGTTGCCTCTCTCTTCTTTTAAATTTAGTTACTTATTTTCTCATTGTGTTCTGACATTGTAACTAAAACTAAACCAGAACTTTGGAGAATATAACATGTGGTTGGCTGCTGAAAATGGGATGTTTCTAAGGCATACAAGTGGAGAATGGGTGACAAGAATTCCAGAACACATGAATTTGGAATGGATTGATGGTGTTAAGGTTAGTACATATTTCTCATAACTCAAGATTGAGAATTGTATACTTTAACCTCCTCAATCTCTTGTTGTTGCTTTGTTTGCAGCATGTTTTCAAGTACTTCACTGAAAGAACTCCAGGATCATATCTCGAAACAAGCGAGGCTTCGCTTGTATGGAACTACGAAAATGCAGGTGATCATATGGACTGAATATATGCAAATTATCCGCTTGCATTTTTTTTTTGATTTTCCAACACTTATCTTTGTTTCCTTGATCTGTTGTTTTGTTTGTAGATGCTGAATTCGGGAGAGCTCAAGCAAGAGACATGTTACAACACTTGTGGGCAGGACCAATCTCTAATGCCTCAGTGGATGTTGTTAGAGGAGGCCAATCTGTTGAAGTCCATGCCGTTGGTGTGACAAAGGTAAATAAATACTCTGTTTCTATATCATCCATTCCCAAAAGATTCTCATTTTTCTCATGTATGTTCTTTCTCTGTTACCTTAGGGAAGTGCAATGGAGCGTATTCTCGGAGAAATAGTGCATAACAAGTCAATGGCTACACCAATTGACTATGTCTTGTGCATTGGTTGTTTCTTGGGGAAAGTAAGCTTCTTATGTAACCAAATATTGATTGATAAACAAAAAAGTAAAACTATCCATAGATTTTGATACAATGGTTGACATATATGTTTCAGGACGAAGACGTTTACACATTCTTCGAGCCAGAGTTGACCAAGAAAGCCAAGTCGCTTTCTTCTTCAGGTAGTGACTCCCCCAAGAAGGTATCATCGACCATTGTTGACCTCAAGGGAGAGAATTACTTCTCCGTAGCTATTGGACAAACGCACACAAAGGCTCGCTATTTCCTTGACTCATCTGATGACGTTGTGAAACTTATTGGCAAGCTTTGCACACACAACAATGCTTGATTCTCTCTGTAACTAGAGATGTTAGCTAAATGATACTATTGAATATTTTAATTGTGCAAAACTCATTTGCATCGTTCTGTTTGTTTCTGTTTTCAGTTTGTTTCTTTGTCTCTTTCTTCCCTTTGTTCTTTAATGGATTAGAAACTATTTTCTTAAGAGATTTTATTGTCTTGCCCTTACAACTACGAAACACATTATTATAAAGCCAACTAGGGAAAACAGAGGTACTTCAAGTAAGGTTTGGTTTATAAAACCTTATAAATCCCCTACTGCTACTTAGAAACATGATACAAACAAACAAAAACACACTTGGAAACAGAAGCACTTCAAGATATATAGTTTGGTTTGTACCAACCTTATTGATCACTCCCTTCTACTTCGAAACATGGTTGGTCCCAGAGACAAGATCCTGCAATGACTCTATGAAATTATCGACATAACCGGTCACAAGTCCAGGACTAGTTAGTGTCTCCCTCCACTTGGTGTGATTCTTCTTCACCAGATTCCCGATCTCACTGTCCCTTTTCATCACACTATTGATAGCATCGAACAAGCTCTCTTTCGAGAACCATCCTGTTTCCTCTCTTGCCACTTCAACCGAAACCTTGAGTTCGTCACTCAGCAATCTTGTGTTGAGGACCTGATCACCCAACTGTGGTACCAAGACTATCTGACAATCACTCAGCAAAGACTCCCACATTGATCCAAACCCACAATGGCTCACAAAGCACCCGACTGATGGATGAGACAATAGCAATGGTTGTTGAACCCATTCTCCCCAAACAACTCCTCTTCCTTTAACCCTCTCCTCGAATCCTTCAGGAAGTGCTTCTTGAATCGTTGATGAGCCTCTAGGTGGCTTAACCGCTACAAGAAACGGTGAACCTGTTAGCTCCATTCCTAAGCAGAGTTCTTGGAATTGATCTTTCTCTAAAATGACTTGTGAGCCCAACGCACAAAACACCACTGAGTCTGGTTCATACCCACTTAGCCACTTAACCCATCGTTCCTCTAGCTCTCTAGTCTTGTCTGGCTCAGGGAACACCGGACCTGTCAAGAGAACCTTTTTCCTGCAATGTTTTTCTATATAGTCGCAAAAGTTTCCTTCGATTTCTCTGGCTGTCCTTATCGCAATGACATCAGAGTTCATAAGACTTGTAGTGACTC
>Ga0041059_1000801_pt1 | contig 24608 bp, 27 predicted proteins | sample AraColnosormetaG_FD_56232 | JGI IMG/M metagenome (GOLD analysis project Ga0041059, IMG submission 56232) | Arabidopsis roots microbial communities from North Carolina, USA - Col MF nosort | ecosystem: Host-associated > Plants > Roots > Unclassified | place: USA: North Carolina | collected... | reverse complement strand
GAGAGGAAACCGAAGAGTCGAAAGTTAAATGCATGTAGTACAGCTGTCTTGACCTTTAAGATTCATGAGGCAAATATTAGTAATGTCATAACGTTAGATTTTATCTTCCTGAATAAGTTCTTCATGGCAACACATAAACCATTCCATCAAGTCTTCAAAATGCAATAATGCCTAAACTGAAACAAATCTTCTGTACACAATCAGACAGACTAAAAAGGTCTAATAACGATTGTAGGCTTATCCATTGTCTCTGCCGTTGGATTCCAGTACCCATAATTTTAAATTTTTAAAAGAGCCCAACTGTTCCAGGTTTGTGGGCTAATAATAGATTTGTAATAGGTTTTAAAATTTCAGGCCCAGCCCAATAATTAACGAGATGACAAGCCGAATATTTGTACCTTTTATGGACTAAATTATTTTGGTGAGAAGATTCAACCCTTTGGTAGCCGGGTAAAGTAATGGGGGTTGCGATTTACGAATGTCGCGTGTTGCAAAGTGATGAAGTTTCTAACAAGTAACAATCCCATACGGGCATACCTTACCAAATATTAGACCTTGGGGCCAAAATGATTTAAGATGGTGACAAAATCGTCCATTGAACTGCAGGCAATTGACGAGCAAAACAAGACAAAACATAGGAGAGACCGAAACAAACAAAAAAACAAACAGAGGCATGACTCAATACATAGCTTCTCTAATCAAATTCCCAACTTTGAAAGCCAAGTAAGCATTCGCTGCTGCAAGATTGATCTGATCCTCGGTAAGACTGTCATTGTCCCAATCTTCATAGATAGGGCTTGTTGGTTTCCAAAACGAGACCCAATGACTGAAATGAAGTTTGATCTCGCCACGAATCTAGCTGAGAGAGGCCCACGACGAAGGTCCGATATCAACGGCATTCTTGCAGGTCAAACCACACTCGCTCTTGAGCATTTTCAAAGCCTTGTTTATACCAACACCTGTAAAGGTGAAATCTGGAAGATTGAGGAAATTGGTGAGAGAAACGGGCAGCTTATTACCTTGTACATAAGGAAGCGGGATTATTAGGCAATTCTGGCCATCACTGAGCTCGAGAATCACGAGCTTGCTCTCCGGTGGGTATTCGCTATCGCCTCCTACAACCGATCGTTCTGTATCCAGACCGATGATTTTGTTCGCGTTTTCTTTATTACACAGAAATGTTCTCACTTCACTGGTAATGTCTCTGTCATTTCTAGCCACTGTCACTCTGATGCGACCACCATATCCAGTTTCTACAGTGGATGTCGACATCTCTCAAAGGTAAGGAGAGAATGGGATATATGTTTAAAACTTGGGAGATGCGTCCGCCATTATATAGGCGTAAAGGGAATAACAAAAGTCGCACCTTTGGAGAAGAAAACGAAGAGACAATACGACCCTTTTAATGTCACCACAAAGTTCTTTCAAGTTCCAACCAAGCTCTGCATTATTAATGTCACCACAAAGTTCTTTCAAGTTCCAACCAAGCTCTGCATCTTTATTGGGAAGCGCGGAAGTCGCAACTTTTGGAGAGGAAAACGAAGAGTCAAAACATAACTAATGCACGTCAGAACGAGATTTGGGGAAACTTTGAAATTAGTATTAAACAAAGTTCTTCCGATCAAGTTTTGAGACGTTAGCTCCTGGAAAGCAGAGAACTCTTGCAAACCATGGCCAGACAGAATCCATTTTGACAGAAGCAAAAGAGATTCATATGCACAAATGAAACATATCTCAAAGAAAACAATATCTTTAAAGGCTAAACTACGAGTACAATCATAATGGTTTTATCACTACTCTTAAACAAGAAATCTTTAGATATTTAAAAACAAAAGCCAAAGGATAGTGGTATTCAACATTACTACATATGAGAGTGACGTAACAGCAAGGAAACAACCCTTAGTTTGCTCATTGTCTCCAAGCCACATTGTGTACAACCTAATAAGAATTCAGATTACCTACAACCCTTGGTTTGCTCGTTCGTCGTAACACATATTCAGCAGAGTCGCAGACCCTGAAATTTTCAAACAACTTTTTTAGGCCACAAAGTAGGGAGAGACAAAGATGAACTCTTCAAAAATCCACAATGTACACTTCGATCTGCTACTCAATCAAAACCATAAACTCCAAGAACAGCACATTACTAACTTTCATCTTCATAGAGGAGAAACAACTTACCAAACAAGTTCTGACTACAGTCATCTAATAACGATTGTAGGCTTTTCCATATTCTTCACGTCTCTGGCGTTGGAACCCACCATAATTGTTGTCTTGATGCCTTGAAGAATAGTTATCTCCATGATTTGGATATCTTCCCTTGGAATCCATTGGCATATTGTTTCCACCATAGGGAGGAGGATTTGAAGAGTAGCCATCATCAAACTCAGCATAAGGAGGAAACTGTCTATAGTTACCATAACTCAGACCAGAGTTTTGCTGCCGTGCTTGCTGTTGACGTCTCTGAGCATCGAGTTGAAGGAAGTCATCCCATTGTTTAGCATTCATACCCCTTAGTCCAGCCAGTTTCTTCATGTAACTCTCTCTCAGTTCCCGGATTGTCTATAAACTCGCACAAATTGATGTCAGAAGCTGAAATTCCTCAACAGGAATTGCATTTCACTAGGAGATTGGGGACTATATTACATATGGAGAGATCCACTGCCATCCAATACTATGAGCAACTAAAATGTAAAAAAACATGAAACCTTCATAGTTGGAACTCCTAGGAATTGCGATTTCTGAGGTGATAGAATTCAATCCAGCCTATACTCGGTTTTGAATCTAAGAAAAACACATTCAGTCACTGGATCTCTTACCTCACGATGCTTGTTGTTCTCCTCATCTTCTTCCTTATCGCGTTTCTTTTCAAGCTCCAATGCATCCCTCGTATATTCCAATTCTAGTTCTTCTAACGTTTGTGGGAAAGGAGGGCGTTCAAACTGATGACTCACCTGAATATCGCTGGAGCCACCCATTCTCTCTTGATCCCATCTTTCAGACCTATAACCACTCACCTCAGGCTTTTGCCTATCATACGGTTTATCCCATCCACTATAACGAGGTCTCCCTGGAGATTTCGAATGTGTAGAACGACTCCGAGCTCTGTCACTACCATAAGCTTCATAAAATGAATAATAATGTTAACTGCCTGACCACGAGACTGAATGAAAGGTTACAGCTAGAGTAAGATACGTGATCTCAACTTCATTCAGAGAAGATCGAGCAAAAGTTCAGTAAACATTTATTTACTTCAGAACTGTACAAAATGCTTGAACAAAAGGACTTACCTTTGGCTGCAAAATAAAGACAAGGAATGGACACTTTCGGCCAAAAAAAGCCGGAAAACGACCAATCAACTTCCTTAAAGACAAGACTAAAATAGAAAATAACCAGGTCTCTAAGGTATCCTATCCTGTCCCTACCTTGTGGTGATCCTCGAGGAACGTTTCTCTGATTCTCACGAACACGAGTCTCTTCGCGGAAACGATTATCCACAAACTTATCTTGCCTTCCAGAGCGCTCTGGGAAACTTGACGAACCATGTGATGGCAGCTGCTGCCTTTGAGGTTCAGAGTTTCGAGCACGTGATGGTCCAACAGAAGTTCGCCTAGGTGACCTGGATCTGCTCCTGTGAGAAACAGAAGAACTTTTCATCTCACCATCCTCCTTAACCTTGTGAACAGCATCAACACCTTTCCTCAAGATCAATCTGTCCTTGCCACTAACAATTATGAACTTCTCATCCAATTTAATCTTGCAGCTGGTCTCCCTTTCAATACTTTCCATAACTTTCTCAGTAAACAAAACTCTCACATTATTGTCCCTAGCTGGTACCCTTTCAAAGAATTCTTGAGACTTCCTATTGGCACCAAGTGTAGATGGACATCCCTAACATAAAGAACAAAGAGTAATGATGCAACAATCAGATAGACAACCAAATGATGCATATACTACAAAAGGAGTTAGTTTGAGGATTACCTGAGTAAAATGACCAGACTCGCCACAAATTTTACAGATCATCTCTTCCTCTTTCCTCTTCTTCCAATTCCTCTCAGTAGCTTTGGATTTAGCCTCCCAAACCTTAGCTTCACGGCTAGTGAAATCAGTTGGTACAGAGTTGGGATCAGGAAGTTGCTCTTCTTCTTCATCACATCTTTCTTCAGAACGTTGTTTGACAGGTTTGTCTTTGTCTTGGATATTGTTGTTGGTCACAGCACTTGCAGGACCAGTATACTCCTTGTAGATTTCACTAAAGTCATCATCAAGCTCTGGATCTGATCTAGTGCTTTCCATCTGATAAAAAAAAAAACACAAACTTTCAATTTCAATTTTCCACAAAGACAATGATTCAATCCAGAGTTCATTCATCCGTAGAAGACTCTATCACTAAGAATTAGAAAAATTGTGAATTTAGAAGAAAGACACCAGATTTTTCCACAAAAGACAAATAACATAATTATGAGAAAATTCTTCATTAGTCAATACGATTAAATCAAAAAAGTTGCCATCTTTCATAGAGATAAACGAAATTTAAAATTAGGGTTTATCCTACCTTGCGAGGTGCGAATCAATGGCGACCCAAATTCTGGGAAACGAGAAGAAGAAGATTGCTGAACGAGACAAATTAGCTATTAGGGTTCGGTACCTGTGTGTGTGAACTGAAATTTTACAGCTCCCAAAATTCAATTTTTAATTTCTTCTTTTGAACCTTCGTATTCTGTAAATAACACATATACCCTCAACTAAAAACCGTCGTCGTTTTGTAAGTTGTCACGTTCTTTATTAATAACCGGCGTCGTTTTACTTATGGTAATCAGAATGAGTTGATCTACAAAAAAAAAACATATTATTAGAAATCTTTTATGCATGCTCTGAAATCTCAAACGAGTTCTTATTATTATACATTGAAGAAGAGGAGTGAAAACAAAACTTTAAAATTGTAAGTAAAAGCCATTTATCATTAATCTAGAGTAGTTAAGAAAAAAAACAACAACATTATATCGTATTAAATCTGCCATTAGAAATGATGTTTGCTCACTAGATTAAATCTAGATTTGCAAAGACTGATGTTTGCTCACTAGAAATGTTTCTGTTGAAAATCGGGAAAACACCAATGTATCTTTGTTCGCTGCCATTGTTGAGGGTCAAAAGTCAAAACCGAGGTCTTGAGATGCACAGCATAGTCATGAAGACGTTCGGGAAATTTTATATTTATCGTTTTGTATGTTCCTGTAACTATATATGTCTTTCCCAAATCCAATGCAAATAGCAATAGAGGCATAAAATCTACAGAGAAACAACAAACATATGTTAATATTCAAATTATATTATCAATTTTTTTATTTTTTTTTTAAGTATATATAAATTTGCTTTCATAAAATTTGCAAGTTTGAGACGAATTAAACGTACGACATATAACCTGGACCATGTTGCATGCAACTGCGTTGGATAAACTTTCCGGTCCTCTCTTGATTTACACTTGATTCAATTTTTTCCCGACAGCTAAAGTTTAGGTTATAATATTAGTGATGATTAACGAAAACATTGTCATTACAATACTTTCAAACAAAAATTGAGGAAATTAGATTTGTTGAAATGATTATATCACAGGTACAAAAAAAAAAAGGAAGACAAAACTAAAATTCACTGACGATATCGAAAACGTAACCAATTTTTGTAATCCTTGCATATGCAAAGACTCATGATAGCTAGTCAACCAAATTATGTACATGATAATTAGTACCTTAACTCTTGGATGCAGACCAAACCACAAGGCCCTATAACTCGACATAAGGTTAAAGTTGGGCACACTGTTCTTGGATCATGAAAAATGTAAGAGCAAGGAGAACAACTGATTTGTGTGTCGATTTCACCTGGATGGTCTCTTGAAAAAGTCTCTAGAAGAATAGTTAGCGAGTTCTCGTCATCATGAGTCCTTGATCCAACAACAATTTTTGGGTTTGATGGGAAAGGACAAACCAGATGTTTTCTAACGAAATAGGTGGATTTGATCATCGATCTCCATTGTTTCGATACCGACTTGAATTGAATTAGAGATCTCACTGGAAGGTGTTGGATGATCTCTCTTTTACTAAATCCTCGGGTAGGACGGCAATCGTTTTAGGGTTTCTTCCCCTTTTTGCCACCTCCAGATTTGCAATAAGGGCTTAGGTTTCCTTTTAGCTTTATTCAATTGTTATTACAAATTTTTCAATATTTCTTTCTCTTACTAATCAACAGCATGTGAAATTACATTAATAACCCAAATGAATAATATGTAAACTTTATCGATTTACCCCATGATGCGTAAATAAAGTATTAATCGCTTATGTGACCATAAAGAAAATGAAATCGAATAATATCGCAAAGGTTCAAAATTCAATATAAGATAAACAATTTTAAAATAACACATTGGCGTCGTCCCTAGTATGGACTTACAAAAACACATTCATATATTGCCTGCCTCCTATGCTGGACCATCGTTCTTCGCGGTCCCGAAAAAGATTGCTTTCTATGTATAAATATATATAGTCACGAAAATTTAAGAATCTAAACCGCTTTTTATATATATTTCAGTAACAAAAAAGTTAGATGATTGAGTTGAGGGTGCTTTACCAACTGATACAACGCTTGGTCACACATATCTCTTTGTTCTTGCAATTTCTTAGAAAGCAAGCTAACCTAATTTTCACCACTTGCTTTTACACATAACTGGTTAAGCTCTATATCTTGATGGCATATAGATTTCATGCATCTCCTGATTTCTCCGCTATAAAAAGTAATAGTCGCACGTCCCAAAGTTTCATGTTTAGGCAGCAACTACAACGACGCTATTAACCTAACAGTTTCTGCTCGTTCTTGTCTGAGTTTTCCTGAAGAAATATCATGAAGAAAGATTTTTTGTTTATCGATTAGTTTGGTTAGGGCGATAGCTATTTGAGTTCGGAGTTTCGCATCTCCATCGATGAGTAGCCTTCGACGACACTCTTCATACCAATGGCATGTGTGAATATGGTGATCATCATTAGAAGCATTAGGGAAAGGCAGTTCTCCAATGCTTCGTTTGATAACAGATAATCCATTTTCGATCTCTGAAATCGATAATGAAATATTCACCAATCATCCATATCGTGAAACCGATTTTCTCCTTAATGATCTCATGATGGAATTGACAATTGAAAGATGCGATGATGTTTTTCATCGGTGGAGCGAGGCAAGGACGGAAATAGTATGACATTTTATTTATTTATTTATTTATTGAGTATGACAACAAATTTTCAAATTTTGCCAATTGCAACTTCCAAACAATCTTTCTTGATATAATTAATAATTTAAAAAGGTAGCCTAAACCTGCAATTTATCAGCTTACATAAAATCCATGTAAGTTTATATTTTTTTTTTTGGGGTCAAATTATTTGAGATTTTTTTATTATTGCATTTTATTAGTTACAATCTTAGAAGATATGTAGCGATTTAATAACTATTTTTACCTTAGGTTTAATTTTAACCCTTTGTCTCTTCTAACCATTAATTACGACAAAAATAATTTTATTAACCACTAATTATTGTTATTTTTTTAATCTAATCCAAAAAGATACAAGATGTTTGACTCAATTCAAACGTTATGTTTAATACTGCTTCCAAACAGCTTGAAGACGGAACGAATCTCAAATGTTAATTAACAAACATACATGAGAGTATCATAATAGACAATAATAGTCCACACGTCATTGTTTTTCATAAAAGTAAAAATCATTTATTAGAGGTTAGGTTAGAATTTGAATTTGTTTTACTCCTTCATTTTCGTTTTTGGGCTTTAGAGGAAACCACAAGAATAAAATAAAAACCAAAAAGAAAACGTTAAAAGTTTAAAATAGCAAGCGACATTGACACTTGACAGTGTATTATATATTTTCAACGCTGCAGGGTAATCATGAAATACAAGTGGTGAATATCTTTTTTACAATTATCATATATATAAGCTCAAGTTATCTTTTTCCTTAATTAAATATATACTGATCCATCCCATATCCTTTTCGATCCATGCATACATTATGTAACATAACATTAGTTTGGCTTTTTCCACATCAATATACCCTTTTGAATCCACCTAATTATGCTTCTCTGTTGAAGGGACAATCAATCAGAAATTAATAAGGTTTACCGACTTTGGCTCCATATGGAGAAAAAAACATTAAACCCTAGCTAGAACGTATCATTGCTCTCAAAATATTGTACATTGTTCGAGTTTGGATATATCAAACGGTTCAATAAGATTAATTAGTGTTTTCATCCTAGATCATCAAACGGGTTACTATAAAATAAAGGAATAGTATATCTCAATTAAACAAGTATGATTCCTCTCGTTAGAAAAAATACCCATCAAAAATCAAATACATGTGTCATCTTGAACATCATCACCCTTAATGATATGAGAGGTAAGGATCCTGACAATTAGAAAAAATAAACCTAGCTAGCTAGCTACATAATTATGCGATTAACTAATACTCTTCCTTAATGATATGAGAGGGAACAACATCCTGAAGAAGGCCATGATCTTTGACTAAACCAGCTCCATCCAGCAGATCCCGAGTTCGACTCTTCTTCACAACATGATCGTCATCATCATCATGATTAATTCCTTTTTCTTGCCTGTTAATGTACTCGGTTCCAAAAGAAGACGGCGCTTGTTGTTGTTGGTTGTTGTAATCTAAAAGCTGAGGAGGGAGTGTAGGGAGGCCAATGTGGGCCCTAGAAGCTGAGCCATTGGATGGAGAGCTGCCTTCTTTGGGCATGATGAGTAGTGGACGAGGATGAGTATGTTGACCTTCGTAAGTGGTGATTACACTGCTTGGATCACTGAATGATCTCTCTACTCTCTTCTTCACGTCACACCAAGTTGTTGTGCAACGGTAATAATTTCTTGCAAAGGGAAAAAAACACAACCCCTTAAAAATTTGTAAACCTCATAATTTTTTTAATCTATCCCAAAGGAAATATATGAGTGTTAATTACCTTGGAAAAGGGCTGTCTTTGACAGGTTTTTGACCGTATTTTCTCCACTTATAACCATCATCTAGATGAAGAACCTCACTCCTCGTGATGAATGACACTTTTGGCACCTTCTTCTTCGTCTGCTTTCTACTCATTTTAGTGAATTTAAACCTATATAATCCCAATTTTCAGCAAGCATATATAGTTGCTACAATTTGGTTTGCAAAACGAAAACAAAAGCTCAAACTCACCGCTTCTTTGTCTTATGCTGCTGTTCTTCTCCATCTTCTTCTTCTTCGTCATCTCCATTCACAGCTTCGCTCGAGGACGAGTTAGGTGTGGTCGGAAAATGCATCAACGGCGTATGGGTGGGTGTATGACGATGAACACCCAGTAAATCCATGAACCCTACCGGATACCTCTCCGCCGATAAATCGTGGAAATCAGACAAGAGTGGGTAAACCCTTGTTTGCCCTAAATCGTAAAACGGCATCCCAACACCAACATTTTCCATTATCAAAACACAGAGAAAGAGATCAAAGAGATTTTATGGTTAGAGAAAAAGAGAGAGAGTGAGGAATGAAACATGGATGCCTGCTAAATAAATGCCTTGAATTGGTGACCGGCTATTGTACGTGGCTTAATGTGTTTAAACAGTAATTAATCTGCGTGTCGTTTGGACAAGATACGTTTTCGTGTGTTTTATTTTTGACCGCTTCAGTAGTTAACCGGTATGACCAAGATATATGCTTTTGAATTATAATTGTAAAATCCTCAGCGTTGGATCATGTGCAGCCCAATACTTCAAGTCATTCCACTATACTGTACCTTCTTTAAATACAAAACATTTTTTTTTCTCTTCCTCTTTAAGTCAAGAGCTTTTCTTTCTACTTGTACTTGTGAAGTTAAAAACTCAAAAGCTTTTGAGATTTATTTAATCATAGAAGGTTGAAACAACATCAAACCAACAAATTTGATGGAGAAATCATAGTCGGCGAATACCAAATCACCGTTCTTATACTATCAAACGAAACTTGATTTTGGTCCTCTCCAATCCTTCGAAAGTGAGCAGCCCTTAGACCAAGCATCCAACATTTTGCATCTAATCGATCGATATTAAGAATATTAAAAGAAAACAAATGCTCCCATTTTTGAGTAGAATCTTGTAAACTCCAAACGTCTAATTCTGAACATTGTCTGTGTAGCACATCTGATAAGCACAAACGCTCATTTAGGCTCCACATTTGCACTCCACGAGTGTAACGGGTGTAACATTCCGGTATTGATACCCATCGAAAATTTTGTGTGTGTAGATCACAAGCTAATATCTGTGAAGGTAATTCTGAAAATATTCGATATTTCCAAGAAGTAAATGTTGTCCACCAAAAGAGTGATCCGTTTGCGTAAACCGGTGTTTGTTCATTGCAAATTTCGTGCTCATCTAAAACGTACCAACCGGCGTCTCGTTGCTTTCCATTATCAAGAGATATAGCTTTGATATTGAAACCATCAAAATATCCATGAGGATGATTTTTTTCTGAGTACATCAAAATCACCTTGTATGATTTTGTAATAATGTCTTTTCCAAATCCAACGCAAAATGGCCTTATGGTCACAAATTCTCCTTCAAATGAACAAAAATACATATATTAGAAAAATTGTCAAATATCCACTCTCCCGTCGTTGGATTGATTAAGTAAAGGTACTTAAAATCGTAGGTCCCAACCAAGACCAATCCGTCGCAAGACCCCAAGACTTGGATAGTTTCGTGTCGAGATTGGTTGATTGGATTATCAGGAAAAGTATAAGAACTAGAAGAAGAAAGACATATTTGTCCGTTATTGTCATGATCTCTTTTAAAAGTTTTCAAAAGCAAAGTTGTTGAGTCAGAATTTGATGACAGTTGATGAACAACAAGAAGTTTCGTGTTCGGGGTTTGTAATCCCCATCGAACGAGACGTTTGTGGGATAAATAGGTTGATTCGATCATCAATCTCCATTGTTTCGACACGGCCTTGAACTTAGCTTGGAAGATATTGAAAGATCTCTTCTAAAATATCATTTGATGTAATGATAGTCTCACGATTATTTTTGTCTTTCTCCATTCTTTTGCAACGAGATAGTTCCCAGTTGAGAGTTCTATATCATCAATATTATATACTTAAGAAAAAAAAAATATGTATCTAATGATCTAATCATCAGTTTTCAACTACTGGAGATTGAAAATTAATGACTTTGAAAAAAGTATAAAATTAATTTATGTAAAATTATGAAATATATAAATAAATCAGCTATATATAATCTTTATCTTTAATAAATACCAAATACAAAATAAAAAAGAAAATGTTAAAGATAAGGATTAAATATTTTGCTCTCACATAATTTTTTTTTAAGTACTAATACTTTGATTTATTTGTTAACAGTTTTTAATTGAAATTAATGTTTTAAATTTTCATCTATAAAAAAATCTAAGAGAAACCTTTTGATATCTAACAATTGTTTCTGTTATGATATTTGTTGTAACTAAATAAGATACAACATATATATATATATATAGTAGTGTAAGTGGAGATTTGTTGATAATTTAGTTAATAGAAAAAAATAAATAGGAATTCTCTCAGATGTATTTGAATTTTGTACCAACTGTATCATTAAAAATTAAATCTAAAAAGTAATGGTAAAAACTGATAACAGCGTTTTTGGAAATAGTCATGGAGAAAAAGATTCTAACACAATTCACATTTAAAAAAGAAGACTAAATTGACCGTTAAGAGTGTTTCTCTAAACTTTAAAATGGATTAGAGGAGTTTCTGAGTTCTGCAATGTTTTGAATAAATTCCCTCTAACGATACTATATAACAAAAAACAAAAAAAAGAAGACCGAAGATGAATAAATTCTTCAGAACGTCTTCTTTCTAGCAACAGCTTTTCGAGGTTCTCTCTTGGCAGATGTAGTGAACCCGGGAGACGAAATTCCAACCGTGGCTTGGTAGATGTCTTTCAACCTTTTTTTTATAAGCATGTGGATTACTAGTTGTGGAAATGTTCCAAATTACAAATGTTACAGTTTGGTAATAAATTATTACCTGGGGATGCTGAGGAATAGAGCAATTGCCGAAACTCCAATAACCAGTGGCAATATAGCTGCAGGTGTCACTTCCTGAAGTCGATACAAATCAAACCACAATGAGCAAACAAGAATAATGGAAAAAATGTCGAAGATTATGTAAGTTATCTATTTACCTGACTCTGATGATCTGCCACAATGCTGTATCGAAGTGGACCAATATGGATTTGGGCATTGGTCTCGAAATCAACTTCAATAATCTCTGATTCTACTTTGTGGGAGATCAAAGGACGACTGGATTTAAGCTGCACAAGGTGCTTACCTTTGGGTAAGCCTTTTACTTGGAAGAAGTTGGAGAGTGGTAGTGGAAAGACATTCTCTATCTTAGATTTATCAATGGCTGATTTGATCTCCACTAGCAGATTCGAGTTTAGATCTTCGTTTTGTTTTCCTTCGACATGGCATGTCAATATGGTCGTTTCTGGTTGTTCAAATACCAAAAAGTCGAGCCCATTGATATCTTCATAACCAATCTATAAGACAATACAATGGTCAGGTAAACTCTGTTGAAATTGCGGATGATGAGAATGAACATTATATGGACAAACAGAAACAAACCTGAAGAGAAACCGACTCTGGAGATGCACGTTCAATTTGATTGTTGGCTGAACCAATTTTCTTCGACACTTTAATTACATATGCTGTATCTGGATGTAACCCTCTCAGTCGATAATTTCCATTAATATCGCTTGTAGTCTCCTCATAGTATCCTTTGGAGTCAGAGCGAGCTTCAATTGCAACACCTTCTTGTGGCTGGCCCGATAGAAGAGCGACTCTACCCATTGCACTGCACAGGAATTGACAAGATATAATGTTACAGAAATAAAGAATGTAATCTAAGCCCACACATATGTGGACAAAAATCAAAATGTGCTAATAGTGGAAATCTATGAGATTGCAATTGAAACTTAAAGTGACCAATGTAGTATGTAACTGGTCATTTTGAATTGGTACAAGTTTCAAAAACAGTGTTTTGGTCTAATTTTATTTCAGGAGAACTGAAACCTTGGTGTAATCATACTTAAATAAGCAATTTTAGGAGTAGAAAGCAATTTCTTCCAAAATCTAATCAAGGTAACAGCTTATTTTGACAAAAGTAAAATCAGGAACGAATAGTGAGAAAAAGGATGATTTAGAAATAGATCAAAACCTGTAGGCAACACGAGTAGCCTCAAAGACAGCTTCACTGGATTCCCCAGAATTCAGTTCTATAGCCAGTGTTGAAGGTTTGAAAGAATATTCCTGAGAAACACGATAGATAATCAGAAAAAATTTCCTTAATTTCTTTTCGGCTACTTTAACGTTTTGAGAAAGCCTTCGAAGAATGTTCCCAATGAAAGCTATTGGCATTTCTATTTAAGATCACAGTCAGTCAAGCTTTGCTAAGAATGCAAGGGCGTATGGATTAATTACCTTAAGAAGGGGACGCAAGTAGAAATTTCCAGGGAATAAGCTATCAAACACAAAGAGTCCACCAGCGCCAGATATGGAATTATTTCTGTAACCATGATCGCCACTTAATGATAACAACAGTGGAGGTATTGATGTCTCAGCATTGTCCTTTGAGTTTACACGCACAGAGATCTGACCAAGCTTCTGGCAGGAGAAGGAATATGGTCCTAACCTTTTAATATGGTAGCCAGGCTGCATGTGCAAGCCAGATTAGGAACACATTATTTCAAAACAATTGAATGTAAGTGAGAATTTTAGTGTAGCCAAATGCATGAGATTTAACCTACGATTAGAAAAGCGAAGAAAAACATCATCTCAAGGTCAATTTACATGCACATGAAAAATATATCAGTATAATATACACCAACCTTTGAAGCTTCAGTGGCATATGGTATATCGTCATACAAAGGCCCAGCAACAAATGAACCAGCTGATAAAGTGCTTGTTTCAATAGCTATTTCCCCTTTCTTAAGTGAAGAAATAAGGCTGTCCTTTGCCGCAAAAATCTTAATATTAACACCAGGAAGAGGAGGAGAGACTGATCCTTGTATGTAAAGACCAAGCCGACCAGTAAATGGAGAAACAGAAGCTTGACATCCATCTTTTGACACTACAGCCTATTAAAATAAACATAAATTAAGCTTGATATTCCATTCTAGAATCTTTTGTGGCTAGCAATACTTCTAGTTAATACTTACATGAATCTCTTTAGGGTAAAACAACATCTTCTTCTCTACATTACCCCTGAAACAGAACATAGATATTGCTGAGTAACTTGAAAAAGAATAATAGCTCCAATAATATTCTTTTGGTGTTTGATTTTGAAATACGAATTTCTCTTCTATGAGTTATGATACATTCCTAAGAAACCGAACTCTAAACATTAGAAGTCTATTTCAAGCTCCCCTGAAATCATAAAAGCAGGTCATACCTAGAATCTTGAGGAACAAAGCTAATCTTTTCACCAAGACTAGCCCAGGTGTAGTACTCATAAACGCCACTTCCATCAGATGCAAGTTTGGCAGCAATAGTGTTGATAACATTCCCTTTCTTGTCTTGAATGTCAACAATGAAATTCTCTTGCAATTCCGACTCAATAGTTGAACTAGACTCCACATTTATCAGACCTTTGAGGAGGTACTTCTCTGCTTTCAGATGAATAGGCTGCAGAAAGAAACGCATAGAGATGCTAAATGAAGGACAAGCCAAAGAATGCTGAAACAAAAGAGAGAAGATTACAAAATAAAACCTGTGGATTTGAGACATCTATCTTTATTGAATTGCTCCCAAAGGACATGCATGAGTCAGAAAGCTGAAGCTCATGCCCTCCAGGTGACTCAATGCATATTTTCTGTGAACCTTTCTGTAGTTACCACAAACGAAGAAAACCATTAGTTTTGATAGATGTTAACTCTAAATAGCCAAAACTCATGGAGAATCCACCTGACAAAGAATACCTTGATTTTCAAACTAGTAGGCGATCCATCAGGATGAGCGATTCTAGCGTCCACCTCATGAGTGGAGATAATATTAATCCAGTAACCTTTCTGGACAAATTCAATCCCTTTGATATCCTCAGTTCCGACATTCACATCAATGGAGCTACGGTCCCAGCACCAACTGTCTTCATCAGATGCGGCTTCCGGTGAAATACTTTTCACCTAACATAATCAACCGTGACTAGAAATTTTAGTTAATGTACTTAGCTAGTAATGTGAATTTTTCCGTCTCCTTACAGAAGTACCCAACAGGAGAAAAAAGTTTAGAAGAAACTATAGCAGCCCACCTCAACTCTATATTTTCCAGGCAATATGTCTGAAAATAGAAATTGACTGCTCTCGTCGGTTAAAACAACTGTCTTCTTGTCACGATCACCAGCAGCTCCCACAAGCACCACTGAGACAGAAGGACCACATTTCTCCTTGCAAGTAACAGAACCATGCACATTGACTCTGGCCTGCATCAACACCCAAAAAAAGTTTAACAGAAAGAAAACATCCAGAACATGTGGAAGTATATTGGCCATCCAACTCCTATATATACAATGCTACAAAAACATTTCCAAGAGAGTAGAGTCATTCAAAGCGAATCACCTGAGAGAATTCTATGTTCAACAAAGGACTTTTAACGGCAACATCAACATAAGCTGGCAAAAACAGAAGCTCAGAAGCACCCTTTGGTGTAGCAGCCAAAGCAGACAGCCTATATTCGCCTGGTGGAACCTGGAATATATATGATGGAAATACAATAAATAGATGAAAAAGAATGTGTTACAGAGTAAGAAATAAAGAACTCAGTCATAAACAGAAAAGCAACGAGATCCCACATAAGCCAGAAACAACTCTCCAAATAAGCAATGCCTTTTTGGTTTCTTTGATGAAATTAACTTTTGTCTACTGTATTTACAAGAGATACATCTCCGCATCAACAAACCTCAAAGCAGAAAGCTCCGGTCTCATCTGTTAGCTTCATTTGTGGTTTGACATTTGTGGGTCCATGAGTCAAAGCTACCTAGATTTAAAATATTAGAACGTTAAACATGAGAGACAAGTAACAACATAGAAACATAACTATGAACAAGAATTTACCTTTGCTTTGTGACGAGAACCAAACATTCGCACCACACCACAGATATCATAGGATACAGCATTGATGTCTGGAAGTGAAGCCATATTTGGTAAAACCTAAGCAAAGAAGTTTAAGTGATTACTTTAGTTTGCTGAACTTCAGTGAGGTGAAGCCATATCTGGAACAATTAATTTAGCACGCAAGAAAAAAAATAAGTGAGACCGATACCATGAACTTCTTCAGTTTGTCGAACTTGTAATGCTCCTTGACTGCATCAATTGTATACTGGTTTGAGGTAACCTACGGAATTAAACCAATATTACGTTACATCCCCTGCTGTAAAAACTATTGATCACAACATGAAGCTATAAGATTGAAGGGTGGTGAAATAAAACCAGATGGCACAAAATTTATATATATAATAATACATATGCTTTGCTTAGTACATAACCTTCAGAAATCTAGCCATATTCTTTACTCTAGACTCTAGAAGCCTCAAAAAATTCACTAGGAGAGGTTGAGTAACAACCAATTTAGCAGGCTTACAACTGGAACAAGGTATATGGTATAAATTTAAATTGAAGATAGCATTTACGTATACCTGGTCAAGCTTGTAATAGCCTTCCTTGTCTGTGACAGATCTTAGACTACCATCTACTAAGATTTTAACGCCCTCAACTCCCACTGAATTACCGTCAACTACGCGACCCCCAATGGAGAATCCTGTTACCTAAAGGAGCATTCAGTTCAATATTTAGTGGACAGAACATGTAAGCAGAGTCCGATTATAGAAACACAGAGTGGTATAAGAGTTTGCAGTTATTCTTGACCTGAAATTTTTGGGGAACAGTGACATGTTGATGCTCTACAGATACAGGCATAACAGGAGGTGAAACATCAAAGACCGTATTCTCACCCTTATAATGCGGCACCAATTCGTATTTTCCTGAGTAAATCAAAGTGACCAAAAAACAGGTCAATAGAAATATAGAGCTGGACCATGCAACCAGAATTCCAAGCGTCCTTCTTGAACTTCAACATGCTTAATAGTCATTTAACTTATGTTGTACAATACATAATTCATCAGGCTAAAGCTTAAGGTAAAATGAATGCTCAATGAATTGGTTATGGATAAGTAATGATTTACCACAAGGGATGGACTTGAAACTGAAAATTCCTTCTGCATCGGATACAGCATGGCAAAGAGATTTCCTTTCTCCAGCAGCGTCACCAGATCCTTGGGGACAATCTACCATGGAAACATCATCTGAATGCAAATATATATGGACACCCAGGATTGGATTCCCCTACAAAAGGAAACAAAATAATTTCTATAAAAAAATTAAAATTAAGAATAGAGACAGACAAGTGCATGATGGATAGGAACCCAATCAAACCAATGATATTCAGATTCTACTCATGAAAGCAGAGGAATGTAGTTGGATTTGAACATCGGAAGAAAAAAGAAACAGAGCAATAGAGGGATTACCTGAGCAACAACCGACCCCTTAAGATCATAACCAAGGACGAAGAATATGTCATCAACCATGCCATTTGCAAATCCAAGTTCCACCTACAGGTAAACAGAGAACTTGAACTATTAGCATGCATAATTAACAAAGTTCAAGCCAAATATATAGAAACGGATACAATAGTAAAGAACCGAGTAGGGAAAGACATGTGAACTTAAAATGGAAAAGGTTGGTCTGGAGAATTTTATACAAAAAAAGTAAAATAAAAATTAAATGCAAAATCAAAAAGATCTGAGACCTCTGTTGAACCGCGAACTTCAACTTGCAGCTCTGGATGGGATGCACGGATATTGTATGTTCCTGCAACCAATCAGACAGGCTCGTCATTTGATTATAACAAGATACCTGGAAACTAGGCACTTGACATTTGATATTACTCTATGGGAAAACTTCCAACTACATACATGCAAGGCAAGAATAACAAAGTGATAGAAAAATAGAAAAAGAGACACTGATGATGAAAGCTTACTCCTTACCTGGAATAATATTCTTGAATAAGTAGCTCCCATCTGACGATGTGAGAACAGAAGCGACAGGATCTTCTGATCCATCAGAAGACAACAATTCAACATTGACATCTGCTGGGCCTCCATTCTTAATCAGACAACTCTCCCCACCAACAGCTCCCAAGACTTTACCGGATAATGTAAAACTGCAATATACAAAAGAGTAAAGCATGAAAATTTTAAACGAAGAAAGATGACCAAACCACCAATTACAAAGTTGAAAAAAGAAAAAAGAGGCAAACGCATAGACTAAAACGAACCCCGTGAAGTGGAAGTTAATATCATCATTGTTGTTGCAACTAGAGTCGTCAACAACAACAGTTACCTGCAACACCAAATTTAATGTCATAACTAGCTACAAGCCGGATGTTTTTTTATCAAGAAAGATTCTTGATGCATAATCCTCAGAGAAAAAATGGCAAACAGATTAACCTTATCTGGATTCCATGACCATCCGTCAGGTCCATTTATCTTGAGAATGAATGAGCCCTACGAGAAGAAAGCATAGAAATCACTTGCAGAATAAATGCAACACCGATTAACCCCGAAAAGGGTATGATGAATACCTTGTCATATACTGGGATGAAATAGTAACCATTTGGGGCACACTGTGTACTGTCTTTTACCAATCCATCTACTGTTTGAAGCTCAACCTTGTAATTTGAAGGGGAACAAACAAACAAATCAATGAAACCTCACTCAGAAAAAGATAGAAAAAAAAACAGTCAACTAATTGAATTCTTACTGTGATATGAGAAAAATCCAGTTTCCCATCGGATCCTTTCCGAGACCTGACCAAAGACGAACTCGCCTGCACGTTTAATAATTCAGCAGCGTTAGTTAATAAATCCAGATCCGATCGTTCTTACTGCTGCTAGTTCGTTAACCCATGATAATCTCCAAAAATCAAAACATCCTCCAACTACACTGAATCTACTTTAGAAGCAAACACACACACTAGCTAGTAAAATCGGTCAGGAAGCAATCAGAACGATGGATAAAACGAATCGGGAAAGAAAGAAAAAAAAGAGAGATAAACCTCGACAAAACCACCGCAGCCTTTTATCGAATCCGCGGAAACACCGTAGACTGTAGAAATCGCTATGAGGAAAACGATCAGAGAATGACAAATCTTCCTACTGGCCGCCATTGTACCCGACGTGAAGCTCCAGTGAAGGAGCTAAAATGGTTGAACTTAAGAAAAAGAAGAATGATTATTGTTCGTCAATGGAGCACGGATCCAAGATATCGGACCGATGACTCCGATCTGTAGATCTCCGTTGGTTTTATCAAGGTTCTCTTGACTCTTTAGGGCTTAATGGGCTTTATAAAGCCCACTAAAAATAATATTTAATTAAAAATAATATTTAATTAAAAATAATTGTTTTTTAATTACAGCTGTCGTGATTTGCTTACCGTTTGAAGAAGAGTCAAGTAATCGTCAGTCAACTGTAGAAACCAAATTTCCGGTAGAAAAATCAAAATGCTTCAGCTCGTGGTTGTAGCGTGGCTCTTGATTTTCACGGCGGAGACGGTTGTACCTCACCAGGAATCCGGCGAATGGAGTTGTGAATCGGACTCGGAGATTCAGGTCTTAGCCGATTTCAGACCGGGGATTATCACCCTCGATGGTCACAACGATGACTGGAAGGACATTGACGGCTCCGAGTTCCCGCTCCGACCTGCACTTGATCCGGACTCCGATCACGAGTATGACGCCGGGAAGATGACAGTCAAGGTAATGTGTTGATTCGAATCGGATTTTGCATTATCTTATTGGCATTACTTGTAGATGTATAATATTGATGAAATTTCAGATTTGCCAAGATCTATTTGGTGAGTTTGACCATAGGACTAGTGATGCTGACCTCATTCCGACATTTGGATTCGATTGATAAATCTGGATTTTATGGACTTTGAGTTCGATTTCCTTCTTAACATTTGATTGGTAGATCTTTGTAGGCACTACATGATGGTCGAGATATCTACTTTCTTCTGGAGATTGATGGAAATTACGCTTATGATAAAGGGTAAGTGTGTCTTTTATTATTTGATTATACCCTTTCTAGACCTCTGCATGATCCAAGAACCGGTGACCATTCATTACCTGAAGTAGATAGTAACTGCGTACATAACTTCAAATTGCAAGTCTATCATTATTTGTAGTGAACCGCTTGCTTCTTTAAATCCAGTGAAAACAACAAGTGTCCTTCAGTGGCTCTCATGTTCCAAATTGGTGATCAAGCTACTTATCACAATGTAAGTTTCTCATTTGGCTTGAGTATTTTGTTCAACTAAACAACTGATGTCAACCTTCTGGTCCACAAGATGGGTGGTTGTAAAGAAGGGACAGACTCATGTACCAGCAAGGCTTGCAGAGGCTTCGAGGTTGATATTATGCATTTCTCCATTGGAAATGCTATTCCAGGACGGCTTTACGGTGGTAATCCAATAGACAACGGGGAAGGAAATGGAGGTGACAGGTGATTTGTAGTAAAATGTCGTTTGTTCTGTCTCTCTCCTACTTTGTTCTTGTCTTGTACCAATATAGTGAATCTAGTTTAGCTCCTTATCTGAACCTCTGTTTATTTTGTTTTATTGAATGTCTCTGTGTGTTTTTCATATGAACAGATTTGGTCATCTGGTTGACATTTATGCATGGAATCCACATTGTCGGTACCTTGATGGTCTTGGACCCTCAGGTACCTTCTTATATCAGAGGGCTATATCATAACTCAAAAAGCTTTTAATGACTGAAAAATTCCCTATGACGATGTTAAAGAATAACCAATTTCAACTAAGAACAGAAATTACCTTTTTATCTGCTTTGGTTCATGGAAGCTTAGTAATTGACTATGGTCTTCAATTATTTACCAAGTTTGTTAGGTTCTTAACCCTCTAATGTGTTTCCCCAAGTATAAGTCGTCCTTAAATTATAAATTGTGTGTATTCTAATTGGATGCTAGCTACTCTAGAGTGATCTCTTTCTCGTGTGCAAATTACAAATATGTGATCACATGGATATTCTTTTTACAGGAAATGATTCCAGTGCACAGAACGATTGGCATGGAGCGTGGTGGCACAGCAGCTTCACCACTCTATCAGGTCAGCCTTACATACCTTCATAATCAGTTCCATGAGTTCCCAATACAGAGATATATAATAATCGTGCTTTTAACTGGAAAAAATAAGAGGTGTAATTTAGTCGCAGTGTTTATAACCATATCGTAGCCATAGGCATCTCCTCTAGTTACTTGGTTTTGAAGTTTTTAACAGGTTATGTAGAGGAAGACAGCCCTTACACGCCAGATGGCAAGAAAGGAACTTACTATTTTGAGTTTTCAAGGCCCTTGAGGACAATGGACCGTCTCCAACAGGTCAGTAAATCTTCTACTCGATCGATGACGTTTAGTTACCATTGGCCCTTCCCTAAAATTTAGTATAATCTCCAGGCATTTTTTCCCTCTATGAAATAGTAGTTACTCTTAAACCAAATCCACATGTGTCAGACACTTGTAGTTGTAGAAACAACAAATCTATCCGGTAGAACTGAAACCTGGTCAATATGAGTTATGTATAAAGAACATCTGTTTAAGAAACTAAGAGTCCTAGATTGGTGATATCTACAGGATGTTCAGTTCACGCTTGGCTCGCCGGCCAAAATGTCCGTCGCATTCTGGTACCCAGTGGACAGCAAACCATGGCATGGATCAGGACACTACACGATCAACTGCGATTGGACACCGCTAGATATCTCCTCGGGGTCTTCTTCGGGTCTCACGGCTTCAACTGTCAAGGGCTCTAGCGATGGGGCCAGCATTACAGCCATTTTGTTGTCCATGATATCTCTTGTGTTTTCGGGTTTTATTGCATATAGGCTATTTAGTCCCAGGAACGTTCCATTCACACCCATGGAAAACAATCTGTAGGAGAAATATGGTTATTAGTCCCTTTGGTCTCATTGCTGATTTGGTTCCACGTTGAGAGAGGTTCTTCTTTTTTGGCTTATAGGTAAAATGGGTTGATTTGTTGTTGCTTTATGTGGCTGTTGCAACCGTATCGATCGACTTACAGAGATTAATTCTAGATCGCATAGAAAATTGAAAGTTGGTCATAAAAAAACGTTCAGTGCAGCATGATAAGGAAAACATTGAGGCATGGTCGTTTAAAGATGAGATAAATATCGAGTATTGGCCATTGAGGAGACTATAATAAGTAAAGAAATAGAAAGCCAATATATAAACTCATTAATTGAAGAAATAGAGAAACATACAGTATTTGTTTAAAGCATTGGACAATGAAACTAGACCGAAGAACCCAATTTCTCCGTATACAAAACGTTGGTGCAGTGATCATCGGGGACCTGATCTAAAGTATTATTAGCTGGATCTCTTCCGGTCGACCTAAAATAATAAGCAGCTAGACAGAGCTTCCAAAAGTTTGCGTCTAAACAATTCGTGCTTAAGATATTAACTGAAAACATCTTTTCCCACTTCACACTAGGCTCTTCTTGCTGCAAACTCCATACGTCCACACTCGGATTTTGTAGCACATCAGATACACATAAACTATCTTTTAGACTCCATAAGTACACACTTTTGCAGTATTTGGTGTACCAACTCGGTAGTGGCACATAACGAAATGTTTCTGTGTGAAGATCGATGGCTGCCAGCTTTATTAGTTGATTAGTGTAAAAATCAACGTCTGGCTTTGGCAACCAATAAAGCGATCCATTTGCAAAGATTGATCTTTTATCATTGCCAAGTTGACCGTAAGAAATGGGGAAATATACGTATCTTCGTTCGCCATTTTTTAGGTTTAAGGCTTCGGTCTTGACAAAATTACGATCGAATAAATACATCAAGATTACTTTGTATGTTCCTGTAACCATGTCTCTTCCAAATCCCACATTAATTGGCAAATCATTCGACCAACCTAAAGAAAAAAAAATAGACATTAAAGTACTATAACAACTAGTCAACGTCTATACTTTTTGGTAATTCTTCTATGCATATAAATTAATATAGCCCTTTATAAAATTGAAAAGTACTTAAATATATATATATACTTAATTTACTTTGTAATTTATATTTATAATTTTTTTATTTTTTTTGTGAAACAATTTATTTATAATAGATATATTGTATATTGTATATTGTATATAATCAGCATAAAAATCTAGAAATAAAAGTGTTTCATACCAGTGCGGCCTGTATACTCTCGCAAAAACTCGGGAGAAAGAATCCGGAGTTTTCTCGTTGCGGGGTTAATCAGATAAATGTAACCGAGATCGTAGATGCAGACTATTCCGTTGCAATACCCCATTATTTGACCAACTGTATCATAAGTAGAATATTTGGGATATGGAACTGGAGATGTGTAAGAATGAATAAAGATGTTTATGTGGTCGTGATGATCTTTTGAATAAGTTTCCAAAAATAGGGTTCTTGAACAACGATCACTAGACATTTCCAATCGAAGAACAAGGAGTTTTGGATTTGGGTGTCGGACAAGACGTTTCTTGGCGAGATAGGTAGATTCGATCATTAATCTCCATTGCTTCGACACGGATTTGAATCGGGAGAGCGATTTCACCGGAAGACGCTCAAGAATCTCTTCAACGTTATCAACTTCGCAAGTGTTTGGATTTCATTATATATACATAGATGTACGTATGTTGTAATTCTTTTCCTTTCAATAGACGATTCAGGAAATATTCTCTAATATTTCTTTCAGCCCTTTGTATTCTCAAAACTAAGGAAGAGTCAATATACGATAATGAATATTTTGGGAGAAAAAGATCCACTAGTAATAAAGTTTGTCAACAAAAAGGAAACGAAAAAGAGAATAAACCTACATACAATGAAAGTAAACCAATTATAGGAAGAACATATATGTATAAATATATCTTCATATTTGGTAATTGTAAAAACGATCATCTAAATGAATATTTTCAAAAAGATTATCGTTAGCTTTACAGTTTACACGTGTTAGCAAAAAATAAATTGGTATACATTTGATTATCCGGTTAGGTAGGGCCATGTAAAGATGACTCTTGTAATTTTGAAACTAATTATTATTTTTTCTTTTGTCAAATAACACGTATCTTTTCAGCTTACTACATATTTCCCCTCCTTCCAGAGTACGTGCCGACTTCATGTTAATCTTTTTTGAGATTCAATCCATAACAGTACGTAAAATCAGGACTTTAATTAATATATATATATCTATATATACATTTTTCAGCAATTTTGTGAAATAAATATTATAGTTGAGACTTATTTACAATAGCTGCCACTGGATTTTAATGTTTGTTTTTGATAATTAGGAAAAAAATCTTCAAATTAAATATTTGACATTTAACAATCTTCCCTAAATCTCTCCACATTAACTACACGATTAGTTACTAAAATAAAACTTCCAAAATAT
>Ga0041059_1000800_pt1 | contig 24609 bp, 12 predicted proteins | sample AraColnosormetaG_FD_56232 | JGI IMG/M metagenome (GOLD analysis project Ga0041059, IMG submission 56232) | Arabidopsis roots microbial communities from North Carolina, USA - Col MF nosort | ecosystem: Host-associated > Plants > Roots > Unclassified | place: USA: North Carolina | collected... | reverse complement strand
TTTTGCCGTTTTTTTTTTTTTTTTAACTTATTGCAATGTTTCTATCATTTTTAGTTCGTCAAGTGTATTTTTCTAATAATTTTGATTAATTGTTTATTTATCAAGCATTTTTATATGGTTTTGATTTCAATTATTTATCTAAATTGTTCAAAGTGAAAGTCGTACCGTTTGAAGTTTGAATGCTTTGTATCAAGGTTATTACTATGTGAACTAAGATTTCAGATTTAGTATCCGCTTTTTAATAGATGATGATTTGTAATAACCTTAATTATTACTATGGGCACATTTCGGAATAAGCATGCCAAAAAAATAGTAAAAATAAAGTCTTCGCTTTGGGTAAATCTTAATTTGAAAAGTAAGAATAAAAGAAGACAACGTGGTCGTGACGGAGAAAGACTCATTGGGAAAATTCAAATGAGAACATGCGATGTTGCTGTTGTTTCTTTATTTGTTAGAAGGATTACAAGTACCTACATGTGACCCCATTATTTCCTAATCATAAAAATAAAAAAGCAAACCGTTGACAAAACAGTTGATGGCGCAATAGAAAGAAGAGAAATTTTAAATTTCTTATAGTAGTAAAAAATATGAAAAAGACAGTGTAAACAGTTAAACTTTTCTCATTTATTTGAGCTAAAAGACAAATAGACATTTCAAGTTTTTTAAATGCATTCGCTCGCCTACTTCGTTAAATAGTTAGACGTACGTACTACGTAGTCCAATGACCCTCATAAGAAATCTTTGAATTATGTAATCTAAATAGAGATATGTAAACATAACCATTGTCAAAACAGTTTTAGTTATGCATTAGTTTTGGATATTCAATTTGAGTTTACACTAGGGGAAAAAGACGACATACGTAAGGGTTAGAGATTGACATTACTTTATTGAGATAGTTTCAGTTTATGTTAGGAATATGTGTCAATTTCTATAAAATTGATTGAAAAGGCAGGGTGGATTTTTTTTCTGTTTTGTAGTCGTTGTGTGTATATGCAGATTGTTACATTATAATATAACATTTATTGTTGTAAGCAAATTTTATACTAGTATTAATCTTAGTAGGAAATATTTTATGTATTGCATGGAAATGAGTAATATGTCTTGGAGCAATTGTCGCCATTGCCTCAAGGTTAATACAAAAATCACATTTCTGAAGTGAGATGACGTAACTTGGGTTAGGCATTTTCTATTTGGAAGTTTGTCCATAATTTTTTTCCAAGTATACTTAAATTTATAAAAAGTTATATGAAATTTCTTGCATAATTTTCGGGGTCTTTTTTATCTTTTATTTATTTCGTTTAACTGTTGAGATTTGTGTCTTCTTGCATGGAAAAAAAATACTTTAAAGACAGACAAACAGTTTAATTAAGTCTCTCGACTTTTATTCTTTGTCAGTTTCTGCGGTAATGAGTTCTCATTTGTCCCTTTCGTTTGTTACTTTTTGCGGTAAGCTTCGAAATTGATTTCGTCTTTTAAGACCATACTCTATATTTTTCAAGTAAATATTGTAGCCATTATACAGGATTTAGCTTTGGGACAAACCCCTTTTTTTGTTTTTTTTTTAACTCATACATCATATATCGTAGGCCAAACATTGAGTTCTTTTCAATAGCCATGTCTACGAGATAAAAATGGTAGGTTTTGGATCTTGAATCAACTAGAAACTTGGATTTCAAGTAAATTTAAGAACATTAAATGATAATTATATCGAGACCCTAAATTCCACTTCGATTTAACATGCTTATAGAGTATGGATTTACTTCGTTTTTATTTCCTGTACTACAAAATCGAGTAATTAAACATATACAAAAGTAACAAACCTCGGACATTGAAGATATTCTTTAGTATCAGAACAAATTTCAAAATTGATTATGGAAAATTAATCAATTTATTTCAACCATATAACATACATCAAGAGGTGAAACAAATCACATTTATAACTTTAGTTAGAACTTCCTTTCAACTTTCAATTGTTTTTCTATGTTTTTTTGTTCTTTCTGGACAAATTTGTTATGTTCTCAGATAAGACGAAATACAGTGATAATGTTTCTATGAAAGAAAGAAAAAAAAACCAAAGTTAGAAAAGATAAATAAATTTCTGGACTACTTAGATTTCTTTGAGGTCAGCGACGACTTGTTGGTCAAGGCATCTAGTTCTTCTTCTTGTTGCTTCTTTAGGTATCTCTGTGCAGTTGAAGTCACAATCTGGCCGAAGAAATTCAAAAGCATCAGCCACACGACTCCGTTCCACACGGATGCAAAAGAAAGATCCCATTTCTTGACCTGAACCAAGAAAAAAATCATCCAAATACCTCAAAATGCAGAACAATGCAAAACGGTAATGGACTAAGTAAAGAGAAACAAAAGATACGTTACATTGATATCAGAAGATACTGGAGGCGAAGCAATCAAGTACTTCTCTTTCATTAAGCGGAGTTTCGCTGTGAGCTCAGGCAATGCAGAAGCAAAACCGGGCACAAAGCTCAGAATATATATCAGCTCATTCTCTACCCAGTCAAGAAGCTGATTATTACAGACGCATATGATGAAAACCGTCTGCAAAAGATAAAATGTTGACAATGAGATGAAACCCAAAGAATGAGAACGAAAGTGACTCAAAACAAATAGGGTATTACAGAAACGCTCACAAAACCTGTATATGTGTCTTGATGATTGCCTTTCCAATCAAGGTTGCAAGGAAAAACTCCCAAAACGGTTTCTCGAATTGTCCACACATGATTCCAGCAAGGTCGAATAATGGGTTAGGAACCTGAATGTAAGGCAGAACGTAATTGTAATAAGCACATCATAAGTTTCCCGGAACCTTAAACACACACAAAAAGTCTATGCAAGAAGCATTGGATTGTTCAGACGACTCATCTAAAACATACCGAAGCAAGAATCAGGATTGTGAAGAAGTTGAGATATTGTGAATGCGACAATAACCAGCTTTTGATCTGATTTACGCGTTTAGCAATGAATCCGTTATCGTCACCAGAACATGTCTCCAATTCTTTCATTTTGCCACCGGAAAGACTTGCTGTATAAAGTCAGAGCATTAATAATCAATCTTGATGCAAAAACTGTTTCATCTCCTGTTCATGTACTAGATTTAAACTCGACACCTCTAAAACCATTTAATTCATTCCCACTTAGTCACTTAGATATAGCTCAAACATCAAGAAGCTTCTAAAACTGGGCCTCAAAGTAGATATCTTAACACTAACCATACACATTGAGTTGTCAATAAAAAAGGTCGGCAGAGTGAATTTTCACCTGCTCTGGAGATAAAGTAAGGAGGAAGTTCTCCCAACGCTGTTCCTAGACCCCATAGGATGGCTTCTATCTGAACCTGTGGTAGTATACTGCTAAGAGGAACTCCAGAAGAAAAAACTGGGGAGCCAAACTCGTGGCATGGTTTATCAAGCCATGAAGGGCTTCTCTTCAACTGAATTGTATCATATATAGCACTCTTTAAATCGACTCGCCCGCACTGCATTACTTTTATGGTAAATAAAGCAATATGGGGACCCAAATAAAGAACAAATGTATGCAAACCAGATCCTGGAATCATAAATAAAAGAGAAAAGAGAACTATGTTAGTAACATCTCAGCAATAAGATAAACCGGAAATAAGAAACTGACACAGAATGTCCTGGAGGGAGTAAAACATATTCTTACCAAGACCAATTGATGATGCAACACCTAAGAATATCCACCATAGTCCAAACCTGGTGTACTCAGACAGTTCTTCAACATGCTGCACGAGGAGAAAATTAGAAAATTTTACCGTTTTCTTCATCTAAGAAAACAAAAGAAGCTGATAAACTAAGAATGAAACAAATATATTGATCATCACTCATGTCTTTCGATATATGCTCTTATCCCCAATTTCAATAGCAGTAGAAAAGCCGTAGCTGTAGGATTTCTCATCCAGAAGCTTTCGGAGATTTCTTATACCAAGCAAAGAAACATCACTAGCTAAACCTACAGACAGCAACAGTCTGAATCTGTTTACCTTGACGTGAGGCCCATCTAGGGTCACAAGAAGAGCTGCAAATGCAACAAAAATGCTACAAAAAAGTATAAGCCAGCCAACATTTGCAAGAAGGTAAGAGGACCATCTTCTAACATAGAGAAAAACAGCAACAACAAATAATCTCAAGGTTTTGAATGGTTGTGAGGTCAATGTCAGTTTTTCAAGATCCTGTTGATGCTTTTCACGCAAACCTGCAAAACCCTTAGACCTATTAGTCGCCAATGTAAGAAGTGCTATATCGTTAACATTAACACTCAAGTCACTTTAATTTCAGATTCTAAGAAATTAAGGGTCGGCTCATGATTCAACCAAAGACCGAAAATTTCTGGTCTAATCATAACAACTGGATAATCATCCAAGGGAATCGCACACAGATGTATATTTCTAAACAATGTATGCATCGATTACAGAATTTTCAATGCCGCAACTATAAACCCTAAAGTTTCAAATTTTAGGAACAAAAACAGAAAAAGAAGGGCACCTGAGATCGCAGGAGTTTTAGAAGAAGCTCGATTTCCATAACCCATATCTCTTTCGCATGCTACGAATCAATAAACCCCTAATCTGAATATGAATTTTCAGGTGCAACTTCTCGTCGAGTCTCTACTGAAGAAACTGGTCTCTGATTCTACAAGATGTGTCCGTCAGACAGGAAATTAGATGAAGAAGAGCATTGGGTCTGAAGATTTTGGATGGATTGAGAAAGGATCCATCAATCTCGATCTCCTATGTTTAAGGTATGCGACCAAAATCAGGTTCCCGTTTTGTTGGATGTGATATGGCGCATTCTATTGGTTCTTCTCTTCGGTTTACCGGTTATTTATAAACCGGTTCCAAAAGAACCACGTGTCATTTCATAACGTGACAAGGAATCAAAGGCTATAGGAGATGTTAGTTTTTTTGTTTTTTGTTTTGTTAGTCTTTATCAACTTCGTAACGACCCAAGCTTGGCCCATTGTGATCTACAAATATTCATTTTGATCTACAAATTTTTTTAAACGGGCTTTCTAAAGCTACCGTGGCGGTGGCTCGTTCGTCATCCGTCATCTTAAGCGTTCCCTGAAGATACGTGACAAAAATTCTAGGAGAGTGCAACCGTATACGTGAACTAATGGGCTATTTTGAAGGCCCAGTGTGATCCACAATCTTTAAAACAGACCGGATAAATTTATGTTCCTTCCTTGTTATTGCGGTCAACTTTTTTTGTTTTTTTTTGTTTGGTGAAATCAATAACGTCTTTGGCTTTAAACCTTTGTGACTTTGTGTACAAATTCCGGAGTGTCTCTCTCCCAAATCAGCATCGCAGATTCGATTTCTCATCCTAAGAGAGCTGAAAAATGGAGGTTGGATTCAAGGCATTGCTCGATGATCTTGACGTTCTCGAGAAATCTCTCTCAGATCCGGCTCTGATCAACAAGGTGTTTGGGTTTTTACTTCCGATCTCGTTTTTCTTAACGCTGTGAATTTGCTTAGTGAATGATTTCTTCCAATACTGTTGATTCCTCGAGGAATTAATACTCAAATTGCGTTTCATGGATTATGATTTTTCCGTTGGGAATTTTCACATGCATTGGTGTTTACGAGTATATCTTTGTATTGATTTGAATCTGGAATCTCCGAATTAATTTCACTTAGCCTTTTGTTGTTTGCATTGCTTATGAATTCTCCTGAAAATGTGTTTGGGCTTTGCAGCTGCGATCACATGTTGAGAATCTAGCCACTCTGTCTAAATGTAATCCTCACCGGCGTTCCAAAGTCAAGGTCTTTGCCTTGTATTGACAAATTCTCCTCATTTAAAGTTATCTTCTGTAAAACGTTTCTGATTTCAATCTATTGCAGGAACTAAGCTCGGAAGTGGTAGATAGTAATCCTTACAGTAGGCTTATGGCACTTCAGCGGATGGGCATTGTGGACAACTATGAGAGAATTAGAGAGTTTTCCGTCGCCATTGTTGTACGTATTTCTCTCCTTGTTTTTTCTTTTATGATATTTTCCTTGTTTAGCTATAAGTTTGTTCATTAAGTAAGGAAAGGATGATCTAAATGACAGGGAATTGGTGGTGTTGGAAGTGTTGCGGCTGAGATGCTTACCAGATGTGGTATTGGTCGTCTTTTGTTGTATGACTATGACACTGTCGAACTAGCTAACATGAACAGACTGTTTTTTAGACCGGACCAGGTACTCAATTCTCATTTGAGTTCTGCAATACATATTTTCGTCCCTTTCGTATTGTTTCTGATCTCCGGATAATTGTGACTATAGGTTGGTATGACAAAGACTGATGCTGCTGTCCAAACCCTTGCAGAAATAAACCCTGACGTAGTTCTTGAAGTAAGTTTTCTACATGATGAGGTTAAAACTAGTTCAATGGCCATTTTTACATCATATTTACTGGAAACTAAAAAGTCTATGGATTTGCCCAAACGGATGTGTTCGATTTAGACTCATTACGTATTAAATGGGAGGTCTATGGTGTATGATGTATGTATGTATCCTTAGGCTCTTTTTGGTTAATTTATTTATGTTGTTTACTGCGGAACATTATTAGCTTCCCACCTACAGAATTCCTGAGTCACCAATTTATGCTATTTCTATTTTTCTTCTGCTAGAGTTTCACAATGAACATAACAACAGTGCAAGGCTTTGAAACCTTCACGTCCAGCTTGACAAACAAGTCATTTTGTCCTAGCAAAGAGGGCGGCAGTGGTGTGGATCTTGTTTTGAGTTGTGTCGATAACTATGAAGCAAGGATGGCTGTCAACCAGGTAGCTGTTACTTCTTTCTCGAAAAGGCTTTTTTGTTACAAATTCCACAGTTCTTACTTCACCATCGAGCATTTTTGATCTTACATTCTACATAATTCAATTAGTTGGGAATGGAAAATATATAAAATATTCTAGATTGGCTCTGATTTGAGTTTATTCTTATGAAATATAGGCATGCAATGAGTTACGTCAAACATGGATGGAGTCAGGTAAATAGTATGCTAATAATTATATGTACTTCTTTTTTTCATTTCTCTTTTGGCTAACAAAAAAGGTGATATTTTGTGCAGGTGTATCCGAAGATGCTGTTTCAGGTCACATACAGCTCTTGGTTCCCGGAGAAACTGCTTGTTTTGCTTGTGCACCTCCCCTGGTATGTTTTTTTCCTTCTTATATCACTCTTACAACTCTAACCTATAATGCCCTGCATTAATTAGTGCTTGAGGAATGTATCAGTGGAATATGGGTGGTTTTAAGGATTCTGTGATCCAGGGTATTGTTAATACTACTTTTTGGATTTTCTCTAAGCAATCTCTTTACTCTGTGGTAGGTCGTGGCATCTGGAATTGATGAACGGACACTTAAACGGGAAGGGGTCTGTGCTGCATCTCTGCCAACTACTATGGTAAATTTCATACCACCTTACAATACAGTTCAAAATTTGGCTATGTTGACTATTTATCAAGTTTTCTGCTATTGCTTTTGTTTATTTAAGCGCTATCTATATATTTTAAGACTCTTGTTTGATTGTCAATTCAGGGTGTTGTTGCGGGGCTTTTGGTTCAAAACTCTCTCAAGTTCTTACTAAATTTTGGTGAAGTTTCTCCATACTTGGTATAGGCTTTGCTTCCTCCAGCTCTCCTCACAGTTAACACTTTATAGTTTATCACAGAATGATTATAATTTGAATCAGTTAAAGCTTACTAGTTTTATGCCCGTTACTTGATCCCACAGGGTTATAATTCACTGAAGGATTTTTTCCCAACCATGAAAATGAGACCAAATCCACAATGCTCGAATGTAGCTTGTCTAGAGCGGCAGGTAACCTGATTAAATGCAACCACAAAACTATCTCAGCTTGTCTTTGTTTTGCGCCTTTTGTTTCCATCCATGTTCTGGTGAAAAAGTTGAAATCCCAAAATGCAGAAAGAATATATGCTTGCAAAACCAGAAAGGGATGCTGCTGCTAAAGCTAAGATGGAAGCTGATGCATCCACAACTATCGATGAAGGTCCACTCCATGATGATAATGAGTGGAACATAAGGTAATAACTCAGTGAATTAGTTAAAAATCAAAATTTGTATTTTTGTTATCATATTTTCTCCTTTCCAGCCATATTTGCAACAAGAAATCTGATGTGTATCTCATGTCTTTTTATCAGTGTTGTCGATGATGAAAATGAGAAGGATACTACAAAAGCTGCCTCAAGTTCAGGTTACTTAAACTTGGGACTCTATGTGCTATCCATGTGAAAATGTATCAAATATAAGTCCTGTTCTTCTGACTGTTATCTAAATTGATCCTGTGTTATGTGTAGATACATTACCCGAAGGGCTTACTCGGGAGCTTCCAGTTGCAGATGAGTATGAGAAAGCAATAGCCATAGCCTCAGGGTCAGGAGAAACAGAGGAGGAAGATGACCTTGAAGATCTGAAGAAACAGCTCGAAGCTCTCAACGCTGCTTGAGTCTTTATGAGGGAGAAAAAATAGTTGTTTTAGCATATTTATACATGAAAGAGGCTACAAGTGCAATTGTGTATGCAAAAAGAGTGTGTTAGGATTGGTAAATTGGATCTCATGGACATATAAACGTTTTTGATGATGACTTCTCCCGTTTTTTTAGTTGTTACCAAAGACAAAAAGATACAATTTTGAAGATGTTTCATGGATTTATTGTCATAATCATCCGAACTAGAACTTAGAAATTCAAATTAGAAAAAGATTTTGTCCAATGATGATGATCCAAGTTTGGTTTGTAATGTGTAAACCAGCTTTTTTGGAGGTAAGATATTAATTGCGCGGGGAAATCAACTAGATGACGTGTGAATCGCGAATTACAATTACGTTTTTGGATGGAGAACTGTCTTTTTTTTCCTTTTTATATCCCTAAAATACTTTTTTGTACATTCATTTATATCAGGAAAAACAGAGTTGTAACCAAATTATTACAGAGATATTCAAAGATATTTCAACCTATCAACTAAAGATGACGTGTATATTGAGAATGGCAATTGCGTTTATGAGTGGGAAACCAAATTATTTCATTAACATGATCTTTAGGAATACCGCTAATAAGAGATTACTAATCACTATTTGAGGTTTTAATTTAAATCTTTGTAGTCCTGATTTTGAATATTTCGTTTTAGCTAAATCAGCTCCAATTTTTCCCAGTTATCGTTTGTCGAATTCATATTACTGTTAATTTAGTTAACTTCCGAAGACTATTAGTACATGATTCTTCAACAAAGCAAATAAAGAAAAGAATCTTGATGTCGTTCTCTCAACAATTCAACAAAACTTGGTCTCGACGACTCGACCGTGTGAGATGTTTGAGAAGTCAGAACACCACACGTGTCGACATAAAGCCCGCACCACGCACGCTTTTCGTCTGGATATATCCAAATTACTTTACAGAAATCATTTGTATTGTTTGTTAATAAAAACTTTGAACCACTTTGATTACTATATTATTTTTTTGGAATTTATTCTGGTGACATTAATGTTCTATCCTCCACGCGGTTCTCATAAACCGACTTGGCTTCTTTATTTTTCCTTTATCTTTCTCTATATATTTACACACACACGCATTTGTGCAGAGATATTCAAAGATTAGAAACATTCTTGATAGATACAAAAAACATTTTTCAGACACAAAATCATAAAATCTTTGCCTTTAGTAGATCAAAGTTCTTTACATTAATCGTTAGAAGATGAGCCAGTACGATCACAACCAGTCTGCAGGTAAGAAAATTTTCTCTGTTTTTATTTTTTGTTGCCTTTAACCATTAACGTTATCTTAAGAATATTTGTAAACTCTTTATGTATATTATGTAACGTAGGAGCTAACCCACCGCCACCGATGTCTACCTGTACATCACCACCACCGCCGATTGGTTACCCGACTAACCAACCGAGTCATGGTTCGGTAGCTCAGGGTAAAGTGGAAACCAAGTCTAAGGGTGACGGATTCTTCAAAGGCTGGTAAGTACTTATCATGAAATTATGCAACTTTATGCTTCATCATAATTATCCTTAATGGGCCAATATATTAAAGCCCAAAAAGCTTATTTTTTATTTTTAAAAAATTTGCGATCTTATCATGAAATTATGCAACTTCATAATTCAACATAATTTATGCTTAATGGGCCGATATATTCAGCCCAAATAGGTTATTTCTTTTTCTAATTTTGATATATCTGATTTGTTTTTTTTAATGGAATCTTTGCTTGTAGTCTTGCGGCCATGTGTTGCTGTTGTGCCCTGGACATTTGCTTCTAAGCCATTTGGGAATTGGGATGGTCTATTTATGACGAGTTTATGTGAATGTGATGTGAATTATTATTATTCTCTCCAGCCTTATTGTATAAATTCTCTATTTTTTGTTTATTATTTTCTTGTAATACTTTGTGAGACGAACATATTATGGTTTGTATTTGGATCTCTACTCTCTAGTACTTAAATTAATTTGTCTTGCTCTTGGATTGGTATAGTTAATAGCTTTAATCTCACAGAATTGCGCGTTTTTCTAATGATTTTCTGCAATTATAACAATAGATGAATCTAATTATTACAACTCATATAGAAATCTCTAAATCATCAAATACCAATTGTTGCCTCTGCTTTACGAAATACTTTTTATTATTAGGGTTAACACAATTTGAAGCTCAGAGATATCTTTAATCGAATTGAAAAGACAAATCCAAATTTTTTTGGTTGAAAAAAAAGGAAAAACATAAAACTAAAAGTCTATGATTTTCTTCCAAGTAACAAGCCCTACGGTTGTTGGGATTCGGTTTTCTGTGAACCGGCATGGTTAAGCTGGACCGGTTTTAACGTAACTTCGGCCATCAACTTGAAAACTCCAGTGAAGTCCTCATCAAGCGGTCGTGTCGTCTTATTAACGTACAAAATCAAGTCATTGACCAAGAACTGAGCCTCGAATGCATCTATTCCAGCATCCTCGGTAAAGAATTCGTAGAGTTCAACTAACTCATAACAATCTTCGTCTTCCCAGACGAATTCATAGACCGAAGTTGAGAAGGAGATCTCTAACGGAGAAGATCCTTTTCCGAGAACCTTGACCTCGACATGAACAAAAAAATCTTCAGCTTCTTCTCGTGGTTGGTATTTGATGTAATGGTCGAGTTTCGTTAGGTCAAAGGGAGGAGTGTTGTTGTGATCAGCCATGGTTAGTTTTACTTTCAGAAAGAAATAAAACAGAGAGCTGTGATTTGTTTGCGTGTGTGGTGTGAATTGTGAAATTGAGGTGTCTACTGTGTCTATTATATATAACCAAAACATTTAATCCTTTTTTTTGGATTGAAATTGGACTCTCTTTTTCCTTTTTTTTTTACTTCCTTATTTATCTTTTAAGTTTCCTTTTTCCTTAAAACCCTTAAGGACCTGCAAATCATATCAAACAATATCTCGCTAAAATCTAAAAATAACTGAAAATCGGAAATAAAGTATAGATTTCCGTAAGACACGTGATAATATTCGCATAAATCTAATGGCTTTATCATTTTTCAATTCAATTTCGATGAACGGTTTCCAAATTCCAACGATATTGTTAGAATGAATCAGATTCTAGTGTGGTCTTGCTTGGTCAATAAGAAATAAAAGTATGGTAGAAGCAAAAATTCTTAGAACCACGAAACAATCAAACAAACAAATCTTTCATAAATATAACAAAAAGAAATCAATAATTTTTCCCAACAATGATACCTAGAATGACAGAGACAAGAGCCACTCCAAGTGCGATCTTCAATGTCATGAGATGCCATGTTTCAGCTTTCTGAATCATAACGTGCCCTGAAGACGAAGCAGCATCCAAGTTCTTCTTGATCTTAGTTTGCTTTGGATTTGAAAAAGATAAGTCACTGTCTCGAGATTTCACTTCTACTTCTTCCTCTTTTCCCGTAGACTCAGTTTCCTGCAAATTTGGTTTCTACATCAACAGAGCATTCTTTCGACATTTTGTATAGAAAAGAAATTTAACGAAGATGTGGTTATGTTTTATATGGCTAACCTTAGATTTAGCATCTGCAAGCTTCACTTTCTGTTCAAGCTCATTCAACTTCGATTCGAGATGAACGATCACAGATTTTTTAGCATCAAGCTCTTCTTGTGATTTCTTTAAAGTAGCTTCCAACTCTGAATGCTTATGAGACAAGGCTTCTTTCTGTTTCCCCCACAGAAGAAAGTATCATAACTCAAGAATATATACTAAGCACAATTAGATATAAAGTTAGAAGAAGCTAAAGAAATATTTATTAACCTGTTCAGAAATGGCTGTGTGAGAAGCTTGAAGCTCTTTATGAAGCTGAATTGCTTTCTCTTCAAGCACATCTCGGTCACTCGCCTTATGTTTATGTTCCTGCAATTTTGAGGTCAATTCTGCTACTTTTTCCACCTGAGATAAAAAAAGACAGAAAACATCATCAATTAGTGACCAAGTAAGTATTCAAAATGTTGTCCAAAAAGTATTACCTCTTCTTTCAAATGTATTTCTACTTGTTCAAATTTTGACTCCAACACCGACTTTTCAGCAACCAAGGCACTGAGCTTCTCGATTTGGGATACCATATCATCGGATTTAGACTTGTCTACTTGGAGTTGTGCTTGAAGCTTTACGAGCTCATTCTTTGTGCTCTGATATATCTCATTGACTTGGTTTTTCTCTTCTTCAAGGGAAGAGATCTACAACAGAACAAAGTGTCATTCTTTCATGATATCAGATGGTTTATTAGTACCTAAAATGTATTGTTTACCTGTGATCGTAGTCTTTCTCTTTCAGAAGTAAGCTGTTTTGTTAGATCTTCTATGGTTATCTGAAGTTCTTTAGCTTGTTGATATTTCTCAGCCTCTAAAACAGAGAGCTTAGCCTGAAAATCGTCGGTCTCTGACCCTTGATTTGCTAGTTTCTGGTTCAGCTTTATATTCACTTCAGCCAAATCTCCATTCTCTTTCTCAAGCTCTTCGATTGTAGACTCAAGAGTGTTAAGTTTCAACAAAGCCTCTTCTACCTCCACTTTTCTAGTATCAGCAACTCCAGATGCTTCAAGAACCTGCCTTTTGTGCTCCTCGATTACGTTTTCATGGGATTTCAACTTTGTAATCAAGTCTTTAGCTTCTGTGTCTTTCTGGTTTAACTTTTCGATTGCGGTTTCCTTCTCAGAATCCAGATATCCTTCAAGTTCTTGAATCTTGATCTTGAGCTGGTTGTTTGTATCTGCTAGTAACTCATTCTCCGCAGACGACTGATCAAGTTCTTCTTGCAAAGACAGTGATTGACCACATGCTTCAGCCAATTTCCCTTCATATACTCTTATTTTCTCCTCGAGATCTTTTGATTTCTCAGTCAAAGACTTGGCCTCTGTATCTCTGCTACTAAAATCCTCCATTGTCTTTTGAACTTTAAGCTCTGAGTGTTTATGCAAAGCTTCAAGCTCTATGCTTCTTGTGGTAGCTTCGTCTATTTCTCTTGCTTGCTTCTCAAGTCTCTCTTCAGAGGATTTCAGCTTCTCCATCACAGCATTAAGATTTTCTGACAAGTCCCTCTCTTTCTCCATTGCAACGCTTAAAGTAGCTTCAAGGCTCGAGTTTTTCACTTGTATTGCTTCCAAGTCTTTCAATTTTTCCTCTGCTTTCTCTAGTTTTAACTGAGATGTTTGGAATAGACCTTGTAGTTCAACGCTGCGCTTAGTACTCACATTTCCAATATCTTCATGCTCTGCACCTTTCTGCAAAGCAATTCTCAAATCTTCTTCAAGCTCTGAGTTTCTCGCCGATGATTGGTTCAAAGATGACTCCAATTTACTTACCTTTTCTTGGTATTCCTGCATCTGAATGCTCGACTTCTTTCCTTCCTCTTCAGCCACTATCAAAGCAGATTTTAATTCAGATACTTTCTCGGATAATTCCTCCAAAGATTTCAGTTTCTGCTCAAGAACAGAGTTTTGGGACAAAGCTTGAGATAAAAGAGCATCTGTTTTGGAGTATCTTTCATCTGAAATCTTTAGTTTCTCTTCAAGTTCTGATGCACTTTGCTTTTGAAGCTCTTCAAGTTTCTCTGCCTCTAAAGCAGAAATTCTTATCCTGTCCTCCAACTCTATCATCTTCTTTCTCGAGTTCTCAAGCTCGAGACCTAACCCATCAAAAGCTTCCTTAACTTCAGTTAGTTCCTTATGTTTAACATCATGTAACTGCAAAGCATCTTCTAAAGACTTCAACTGCTTCTCTGCTTTCTCATCATCATCATCATCATACTTTTTGTTGATCCCTTCTTTCTCAACTTTTACAAATCCACCATCAAATATTGTATCCTCCTCTTCTTTCTCCATGACAGTATCTTCCTTTGTCACTTCCTGTAACAAATCGTCACAATACTTAATCTTCTCCAAGAACTTTAAGCAAAATTTTCATCTGAGTTACAAGAAACAAAGATCATTCATTACCTTAGCTTGAGGGACGTCTGAACTCACTTTTGTTGCTTCTTCCATAGCTATAATCAAGCAATTCCTCTTATTTTGTGTTCTGCAACCGCTGAGAATTTAAGGCTTTAAATTGGTGTTAAAGAGTATACTTTTTGTATATATGAATGAAATGTCACACGTTAAAGTCTCAATAATCAACAAGAAATATGATCAAGTTCAGTTGAACAATCCAACCGCAACAATTTCATTGTTTAAAGCGAAAAATAAAGCCCTAACTTGCAAGAAAACCATTTCCCCAGAGATTATATAAAATAACTAACAAGATAAGATAATCTCCTTGTGACGACAGAGAGCATATATATACATTGTTTATATTCAATAATACGATATTCAATGGTGGATTTATTATTGCCAACAACATTCTTTCAAATATAATAAGAGAAAACAGAATTGAGAAGGTTTGGAAGATCTCCAAATAAAGGTCAACGTCTGTATTTTCACAAGTTTTTAATCTGGCTAATAGGTTTATGATCATCTAAATTACAATGTGATCAAACTTTATGATGTCAATAAATAAAAACTACCCAACAAATAAAAAAAAAACACATATTAAATGCTCACCAAACTAGTAGCTCTCTTATAAGAACATGTGGAATTCTAACCAAAAATTTGATTAAAAAAAAAACATTATCATAAATTAAAAAAAATGAACACTATATTAAAGCACTTGAATGATCTTGCAGGCGAATAAAATTCAAAAATAAAAATAAATTCGACTAAGCTAAAAGACTCACAAAACCAGTTACATCAATAAAGACATCTCTTGAAAGTTGCACCTAAATCTTGAAAGAAATCAAATCAAAGATTTACCACATACCATTAAATTTTTAATAGTACAATCCAATATGGAAAACTAACGGCGATTAATATAAACAAAGAATTTGAGTTTCTCAAAGAGACGTTGAGTTTTACCACTAATACTTGAAAAGATGATCGATCGAAATCTGAAATTCGGAATTGTCACGATCCTACAATATATAGTTCCAAATCCCGAAATTGAAAAACAGAGACAACTTGGATCAAAGATCAATTATATAAGTTTTTTTAAAAAAAGATAAGAAAAAATATCATAAAAGACCAGAAGAGGTGTGGATATGCTTACTTGAAGGTGCTGAATCGAATGTACTAATCTGTTTCTTTTCCGGTATTTTTCTAATAAGATTTCATATTTTTCGGAGATCGGAACAAATTTAGTCACAAAATGCAGAAAGAGAAGAAGATGAAGAGATGTAAATGGGAGAGAGAGAGTCTTTTTATTTGAAAAAGAAAATGTGGAGAGGGAGTGGGTCTCTTTGTATATCATTGAAGGATAGTTATCTAAATTTCCATTATGCCCCTTCTTTTATTCATAGGGTTCATTTGCTAACAAGTTTTTTGGGTGTTTTATTCAGTAATTAATGATCCATATTCGGTGATACATATGCGTTATTGACTAAGACAATCAATAGACTAATAAATAGACCATAATGGTTCTACGTAATTACAAAATTTGGATCGGGGTATCAAAAAGAAACTACATAACTAGTGAAACGATAAAAACACAATATATACTTGCAAATATTGGGACCTTTAATTTCACTTCTTATATTCATTAGCTTACAATCTTATATGGTGAACGTGTATGCGAGATAAAATTTCACACAAGATTTATTTTCACATGGGATGTTAGATGCTTCATTTCTATTTATCTTAGTTATCATAAGGCTGTGGACACTGGACGGTATATATATATAGTCAGATAATCAATCAACAAAGTTAAATGCATGTGTACTCAACTTCCAAATAATGAGGTTTATTGAATTATAGTTGTATAGACTCAGTAATAACGAATCATTTCTAACTTACGTTTTTTTTGCTGTATTTCTTTTTGCATAGTGAAACATTATAACAACAAAACATCAGAGCTGAACAGATTTTGTTTGATAAATGATTAGTATGGCATTCTATAAAATTGCTTTAAGTAGATGACTATTTTTTTTCTCTTAATTTTTTGTTGCACATTATACATATAGCTAGCATAATCACTTTATTAGTTAGAAACATGAAAAATGATATATCATTTATCACCTTCTTTGTTTACATGTGAGATAAAGTACTCAGAGTATATATATTGACAATGGGTTCTCAAATATATTATACAAACGAAATTGATATTCACTTTTTTTTATTCTAGTAAAGGCTATGAGCCTTTTTGGTAGGTGGATCGAGATAGTTTAATATTTGTAAGAAAGCAAACATTAGCAAAGGGTAATTTGCAAGGCATTCCAACAAATCCTTACACTTCATGCAATTTCATATTTCATATTTGTTCGTATAAATAACTCTCTTATGCATCATCTTATTCATTAAGTTCCTTTTATCCTTTCCCTCTCAAACCCCTAAATCAACCAATCAAAGTTTCACAGAATTATCTTCTATTATTCAGGTATGAAAATAATCTCATTATCCATATCCATAGGTATCGCAATAATTGCCGTTCTGGCATCTAAAACTCTCTTTAAAACACATCCTGAAGCTTTTGGTATCAAAGCAATATCATATTCATTCAAGAAATCCTTATGTGATCACCATCACCATCATCATCATCATCATCATCACCACCACCGGCATAAACCTTCGGATACCAAAAGAAAGGTATCAATATGCGACGATTTCCCTAAAAATATACCTCCATTGGACACCGACACAACATCCTATCTCTGCGTGGATAAGAACGGTTGCTGCAATTTCACGACGGTGCAATCGGCCGTGGACGCAGTGGGGAATTTCAGTCAAAGAAGGAACGTGATTTGGATAAACTCCGGCATGTACTAGTATGTTGTCGATTTAGTTACTACAATAACAATTAAGAAATCTATATAAGTAAATGATATATAAGTATTGCATGGCAGTGAAAAAGTGGTGATTCCGAAGACTAAACCAAACATAACGTTGCAAGGACAAGGCTTCGACATTACAGCCATTGCGTGGAACGACACTGCCTACTCAGCTAATGGCACATTTTATTGTGCCACGGTCCAAGTCTTTGGTTCTCAGTTCGTCGCTAAGAACATCAGTTTCATGGTAATTTCATTAATTTATCAATTAACATATGTACTTAAATAGAAACTAATCAAGGGATAAAATCAAACATGATATGAAATGGTTACTATAAACAGAAACCGGTAATCAATTGTTTCGATTTAGTACAGTTTTGATTTCAATTTCTTATAAAACTATAGCTTTAGTTTGAAGTATATTTTTGAAAGATGTTGCTTTAATCGGTTTGATATTTCCTCTCTCGGCTTTTTCTCGGTTTGGTTACCATATGGTCGAATTAGTGTTCTCTTCTTTACTCGGTTTTCTCATAATTTTTTTGGTACGCTTTCCTTTAATTTAACCGGATAAGGTTAACTAGTATCAACAAATTAAAGATAACTTTACCGTGATATATATTGTGATAGAACGTGGCACCGATACCAAAGCCAGGAGACGTAGGAGCTCAGGCGGTGGCAATAAGAATCGCCGGAGATGAATCAGCGTTTGTGGGATGCGGTTTCTTCGGAGCACAAGACACTCTTCATGACGATAGAGGTCGTCATTACTTCAAGGATTGTTACATTCAAGGATCCATTGATTTCATCTTCGGCAACGCTAAGTCTCTCTATCAGGTAATTTATATATTTTTTATTAGGTTACTTTTTGTGTTTTGGTTTAATGGCTCCAATATAATTAAGTTCCATGTTGTATTGTGATGTGTAGGACTGTCGAATAATATCAATGGCTAATCAATTGAGCCCAGGTTCAAAAGCAGTTAACGGAGCCGTGACTGCAAATGGGCGTAGCTCCAAGGACGAGAACAGTGGCTTCTCCTTCGTCAACTGCACAATCGGTGGAACTGGTCACGTGTGGCTAGGTCGTGCATGGCGGCCTTACTCACGTGTGGTTTTCGTTTCCACTACTATGACCGATGTTATCGCACCCGAAGGCTGGAACAACTTCAACGATCCCTCTAGGGACGCGTAAGTACAAAACACAATTTTTCTATAAATTTGTTTTTTTGTTATAAGGAAGGTTGATTAATACTAAGTGACATTGTTTTTGTTTACAGGACTATATTTTATGGAGAGTATAATTGTTCGGGTCCAGGAGCAGATATGTCAAAGAGAGCACCATATGTTCAAAAACTTAATGAGACTCAAGTTGCTCTATTAATTAACACGTCTTTTATTGATGGAGATCAATGGTTACAGTTTTCTGACCTTTAAAGGAAATATATCAACCAAAACTCGTTGGAATATACTCTTTTTATATATCTTGAATCGGAACATTATGATTGGAGAAAGTGCAATTTTTACCAATGATTTAAACTGAATCATTGCAGGTTAAAGTTCAAAATGGTTAAAAAATTATTTATATATATATGATACATAACCTCCAAATTATAAAGATTACAATCGAATTGAAAAGTCTCTAGGAACAAATTAGAAATAGGTACATTAATTGTTGACGACAACGACGACTATCCAATTGTGACTACATTAATTTTACTAAACCGATAAAATAGATCCGGGTTCGGACTTTACCGGTTCGGTTCAATATATCAACATACGACATGCGATCACAACGGAGAGCACCGCCGCCGGAGTATTCGCCTCCGATATACGATCTGTTCCACTTAGATTCACACTCGATCTCTCGAACAGACGAAGAAATCGTCTATCTCTCTTCTCAACAGATTTCCTAATTTTTGTCTCTATGGATTTTGTTTCCGTAAAGAAGATACATCTTTTTGTGTAAATTGTCTTGTAGAAAGAAACATTGATTCAGTAGAGAAATAGGATAAATCAATCTCTGTACTTAAAACAAAAGTATCATATATCATTCGTCACAACCACACAAAGTTGTTGAAACTCAGTTTCAAAGTTTGAACGATTAATTATGCAGTCTTCAACTGCTGACTTTTGAGAAGATTATTGATTTGTCTCAGGAATACAAAATTGTCAAAGTGATTCATTATAAATGGCCCCATTCATTAATCATCCGACGGCTTTCACGTTATATAGGGTTTGGCACTCATATATCGATGGGCTATATGCTACTTGTCTCGTCTAACTTGGAAGAAGAAAAAAAAAGTTTTATCTTCTAATGAACCAATGGATATCAAAACTTGGATTTTGAATACATGCAAACATTACTTGAGTAAAGTATCAAAAACTTCATTACCGAAGCTTATGATATAGTAATTGAATTCGTACTATTGCCATAATAATAATAAAAAATTCATGTACTACCACAATTCAAAGTAGAGACAAATTACTATATTAAACTCTGAAGGTATTTGTGTGCCGTTGACACAAATAAAATTATCTTAGTATGTTTTTATTTTGAGGCACAAATTAATGATCAAATCGTTAAAAGATGAATTCTGGGAAGTATATACTGAGTGGATATTTTCATTTTTGTTGGTAGATAATATCCCTCAAATCAAATCAGCAGTATTTCTTTTCTTGTAAAAGGTTTTCAGCATATTAGATGAGATCCACAAAAACAAATATCTACACATCATAAAGCAATAATTCTTTGCCAAAAAACAAAAAAGCAATAATTAATTTCGCTAAAAAAAGCAATAATTAAAGAAGTTAGAAATTCCTGAGTTTTGGGGAAAACAAAACTCGTGATTTTTAAAGCTCTTCCAGGTTGGACGAGATATATAGTACTGTAGTCTCTTGTGATTTTTTGTGCTATATTTTTGTGTATTGCGTCGCATATGTATGACCATGCCGCATGGTATGCAGCAACTACAAAACATTCAATTTTAATTTGTACGAAGTCCGAATGCAGTAAACATATGTACTATGTAGTAATGTCACACGATTCTGAAATAAAACATATCATGGTCAATAATCAAGATGACATCGATGCCATTTTAGATGATTTTAGCTCTGGTTTATTAAGACTTGCATCTTTTCAAAAAAAGCAAAATATCTATGCGTAGACCTAAAGGTAACAGGATAGAGATTTAGATAGAATTATTAAATAATACGTAAGACATACATGTTAAAGTCCAAATCGAGGAAAGGGAAATTGGGAAAATAGAGTCATAATATCGACATAATCAGACGTTTGAGTCGGTTGACTTCACATGTGCTTAAGTAAAGAGAGAAGGGAAATTGTGTTTTAGATAGTTCCGTACAATTTATGTCGACATTCTCTCGACATATAGTTAAGCTCTTTATTTTAGTGTTTGTTAAGATATAATCGTATTTTTTAAAGTATTCACGAGAAAAACAGTTTCATAGTTACACGTAGCATGTATGAACGTAGTAGAGGATCTTTCTCACTTTTAAAAATCTATTCCCTAAAGATTCGATTTTTCTTTTATTTCATCCCCTCAAAGTAGCTCTCAACTATCTATAATTTAATTTTTAACAAAAAAAAATAAAAAATTAGTAGCTCCAAGACTAACTATTTGTAGTTTTGTACCATGGCTAAAATTTTTAAAACAACATGTTCGATGGCCGCATACGCATTTCCCTTTTCTTATCAATTTAAAATTAATTATTGTTTAGATTCTTCGCGAATTTGATTACACAGATCACATGGGCCATTTGATCATCATGACCAAAATGATTGCGAATAATCGATTATTATTTGTTTATGTTCGAATGAGGATAGACAAAAAATTCTGCTCAGTTTTTGACAACCTCGAGTAAGTTATTTTAGAATCATTTTCTTGAATCACATCTATTACAAATTATTTATGAAATATACAACTAACGTTCATTCGTTTTTATTTAAAATTTAAATGTTTTAATTTATTTCGAGGGACAAAAACAAATACGGGCCTAGTGATTTTTCATGTATTTTCTTCTTTGAATTATGGAGTCAAACTTGTTTGAGTTTCTACAGAGAAAAAAAAGCAAATTAAAATAAATATTGAATGTCATATTAAAGTATATAATATAACAAAAAATTAAAGAAATAAGTCTTCTCTTAGAACAGCACCTGTTAAAATATAACTATATAACTGTGTAACACACACTTTGAGATAAATACATCGATCACTCCCAATCTCCCCCCGTATTTTGTCCTTTATTCTTCCATTCTTCGCGTCGTCATCATTTATCATTATCATCGAGAAGAGATTCAAATTCAAACCCTAATCGATAAGATGAGAATCACACAAAACGTCAAGCTCTTACTCTTCTTCTTCTTCTTCATCTCCTTCCTCTTCATCGCCGTATCCGCCGGCGAGTCTAAATGCGAGTGTTCACACGAAGACGACGAGGCAAACAAAGCCGGAGCAAAAAAATACAAGATCGCCGCAATTCCTTCCGTTCTGGCCGCCGGAGTTATCGGCGTTATGTTTCCGTTACTAGGCAAGTTCTTCCCGTCGCTTAAACCGGAGACGACTTTCTTCTTCGTGACGAAAGCCTTCGCCGCCGGCGTAATCCTCGCAACGGGGTTTATGCATGTGTTGCCTGAAGGTTACGAGAAGCTGACGTCACCGTGTCTGAAAGGAGAAGCCTGGGAGTTTCCGTTCACAGGCTTTATCGCGATGGTCGCTGCGATTTTGACTCTTTCCGTTGACTCTTTTGCCACGTCGTATTTCCATAAAGCGCATTTTAAAACGTCTAAGAGGATTGGTGACGGTGAGGAACAAGACGCTGGCGGTGGCGGTGGCGGTGGAGACGAGCTCGGGTTGCACGTGCATGCTCACGGTCACACGCACGGGATTGTTGGCGTGGAATCTGGTGAATCCCAGGTTCAGCTTCACCGGACTCGAGTTGTTGCACAGGTAATTAACTAATTTATTAATTAATTACTTTAATTGACCTCTGTTTTCTAAACTTTCTTAAAGGAAAAAAAGTTAAATATATATGACCATGTTGAGAATATGTCACTGAATTTTCATTTGCCTATTGTTTATTTTTTTCTTCGTCAACTTGTTTTTGTTTTTCTTAAGTAATTTTGTCGTCAACTTCCATATTTAGCATTTTGTAGATTATATACTCTTATTTTTTTTGGTTGATTATGTACTAGTCTGGTTTGACATAATAAAAAGAACTATATTTTTTAATTGAATTATATAAAACTTACATATATCATTAATATATATATCATATAGTTTTTCTTTATGTAAATTAAAATTTTAAGGTCCATGGTTTTTTGGTCCTGGCGGGTAAAAGATTCTTGGGAGAAATTTGTCCACATATTAATTATAGGGTCCCCAAAAGATAAAGCCAGAAAAACCAACTCTTGCTCTTAATAGAGTTACTGGTAATAGTCATACGGGTTGTATCATATAAGTATAAGTTTGAAGTGAAAGTGAGTCAACAAAATGTCGGAAAACCTAAAATTAGATCAAGATGAAATCTTTTCTTGTGTATGAAACTGTGCATAAAAATAGAGATACAATAATAAGTGATGGGTCCATATGAGGCCACATGAGTTTGCATGTAGATTCCATAGAATCCTAATCCTTTTAGCTTTATGTAAAAAGTGAAGCTAATTACTTAATAATTTTGATAACTATAAAATAGGTGTTGGAAGTGGGAATAATAGTACATTCAGTGGTAATAGGAATATCACTGGGAGCATCACAAAGTCCAGACACTGCCAAAGCTCTCTTTGCTGCTTTAATGTTTCATCAATGCTTCGAGGGTCTTGGTCTTGGTGGTTGCATCGCCCAGGTAATTATATCCTCTCTTTTTTCATAATTTTCTTTTAATAGAAGAATCATAATTAAGATCAATATACACAAAACAGGTATAGTTTTCATTGATATTTATCTATTGATTTTTGCGTCCATCTTTTCGGCTTTCTTTGACTTATCTCTACTCTCTACCACTTGCAAATTTCAAACAGTGACTTATTTTTTCAACATATACATTTAACCTTTTTTTGTCAGATATTTATATATCTTCACTAAATTACAAAAAAAAAACACTATAAAGTTTAAAATGAATTAGACCAGACAGAGTTATTAAAAATTTTTTTGGTAGAATGCATCCAAGAGTTGAATATATGCTCTGAATGCATGTTTGACAAAAGATGTATAGACAATCTATTGTTTTGTCAAACATTTGACATAATCAGATAAATAATCTGACACACTCTAAATTATAACATCGGACCTGGCTTACTTATATGTGTCTTCTAAACCAAAATCTAAAGTTATTTTGGATGTAAACGAATTCCTTTATAACAAAATAAGTGCATTCAAGGAAAATTAATCTACGAATTTAGCTGATTAATTCATAAAGTTACTCTCAATTGTGTGTGTCTCTGATCTTTTTAACTCATATCTTTCGCAGGGAAATTTCAATTGTATGTCAATTACAATAATGTCGATCTTTTTCTCTGTAACGACGCCGGTAGGAATCGCGGTTGGAATGGCAATTTCAAGCTCTTATGATGATTCGAGTCCAACGGCTCTGATCGTACAGGGAGTCCTTAACGCTGCATCTGCAGGCATCCTCATCTATATGTCTCTAGTGGACTTTCTCGCAGCAGATTTTATGCACCCTAAGATGCAGTCTAACACTAGACTTCAAATCATGGCTCATATCTCTCTTCTTGTTGGAGCAGGGGTTATGTCACTTTTAGCTAAATGGGCTTAAATGGGCCTACCATTATGCAATATGGAATTCAAAATGACTCTACTACAACCAATTCACTAATAGATGACACGTTATATGATTCACTTATAGTTTATAGTCTTTGTTTTTTTTTGACACAAACTTATAGTTTATAGTCTTGTTTCATACAAATTATATACCCTTCTCGTTTCTTGACAATTATTGGTTTCAAAATTTTGTTTTTTGTTTCATTTTATCGTTTTATGTTTTTAGTGTAAACTTGTAAACAAAATTCAAGTTTTAGTTTCCTATAGTTAAAGAGAAAAATTTAAAGTGTATTAATAAAATGTATGGTCAAATATATAAATCCCTTATTGGAGTGAATTTTATTTTCAAGATGACGGTTACACTGCCAAGTGCCAACGAAATGTTAGTAGTTCGATTCTTCTAAGTAGGTGAACAGAAAGTTGGAAAAATGTTCCGGTGTGAACTTTACTGATACTGATAAAAAAAAAAAAAAAAAAAA
>Ga0041059_1000799_pt1 | contig 24621 bp, 24 predicted proteins | sample AraColnosormetaG_FD_56232 | JGI IMG/M metagenome (GOLD analysis project Ga0041059, IMG submission 56232) | Arabidopsis roots microbial communities from North Carolina, USA - Col MF nosort | ecosystem: Host-associated > Plants > Roots > Unclassified | place: USA: North Carolina | collected... | reverse complement strand
TATATATATATATATATATATATATATATATATATATATATAGCGGATTGGCATGACCTGACTATTCCTGTTTGATATGCAGGAGTGATTTTGACTGTCAAAGAGAGAATATGATCAAGCAACTCGGAAAATCAGAGTCCCACAACGAGTCCGTTTCTTGTTTTTTTGTCTTATCAAAACGCTTCTTGATTGAAATGCAACTTTGCTCATTTCTACTGCTCATATTTATATTGCTACAGATTCCGCAGAGGACAAATTGTCAAATTTGCATTGAAATGGATAGCCAGTGAAGAAAAAGTAACAAACAAAGGTATTTTCTCTTTTCTCAGGACTGTTAATCTCTGAAAAAGTATGAACTGCTCTTTAAGCAACTTCTCTGGGTTGCAGAAAAACCCAGCGCTCTGAAAAATAAAATTAAAGAGAAGGAAGATAAGGAGACAGGCATTGCTGATAGAGAGAAGGAAAATGGAGATAACTCATGTGCTAGCTTGTGCAAGGACAACACTGATCAACTTGTGGTTCCCCCATGGAACAACAGTAATTCTGTCAGCTCTGAGGTTCTCAAGGATCTTTTTCAAAGATTTGGCAGCGTTGAAGTAAGTTGCAACACTTTTTGTCAAACCACCAATCCCTTAAAAAGTGATTGTTGAGTTATCATCTTTTCCTGTGCTTACTGCAGCACATAGAATACTCTGGTGGATTGGATTCGGGTTACGTTTGGTTCACAGATTCAGAAACAGCAATGAAAGCCCGTGCAGCTGTGGAGTTTGTTGGAGGTTTAGTTGTGAAGAATAACTTCTCAGTAGCCTTAGAAGCAATTAATGGTAAGGTGGCAATTCCATGGTGTTAGTTATACCAAAGAAATGGAGTTAATCATAGAAACGTTGAAAATGACTAGTGTACTAATGGCCTTCAGGGGAGATGGAGAGAGAGTTGTGGAAAAGACTATCATCAGCTGAGCTGGAAGGAGGGTATGACATCAAACCAAACCTTGTTTATTCTTCATTGTAGGGAACATACTTGGGATTTGGCTTGTACCACCACTCATTTGTTCTCCTTGCTGGTACTTCATTGGTTGTTTACCAACCTAACTCCAAGATTCTTTGTTAATGTGCATCAGGAAAGAAGGTCACAAAAAGGAAAAAGGCAAAGATGAGTGTTTTGAAAACGTGCAACCTACCAAGAAGGCCCGAAAGGAGCCCTAATTAAAGTTTTGGGTTTTGTTTTATGTCATCCTCTTCTCTACGTTTTTTTAGGTTCAGCTGATTCTCAACAAAATAGATATTGCTTCACTTGACTGACATCTATGAGTAGTTTTGTAAACGTTTTTTGGTCTGGGATGGTTAATGACTTGACGTATTGCCGTATGCGCCACTCGTATACTAGACCAATACTTTGTGAAAAGAAAGATGAGTAAGAGACATAAAACGGAGAGGATTCGCCTAGTGTTCAAATCCGTTCCTTATATACGACAGTGCAACTTTCTTTTGGAAGAGAAATTACCCTTTTCATGAGTTCGTTAACATAAAAACCTTTCAAATGAAGTGAAACCAAATCCCAAATGTGTCACATGACTCAGACGACCGGAGTCAGAAGTGATTTCCCAGAAAAGTGCGCTTCCAAGTTACCCACGACAAGATCGGCCATGGCATTCCGTGTTTCCACAGTGCCACTCCCAACGTGAGGGAGGAGAACTACATTCTCAAGGCCAAAGAGCTCCTCGGGCACGTGAGGCTCCTGCTCAAACACATCAAGGGCAGCCCCACCTAGGCGGCCTTCTGTTAGAGCTTTAATAAGCTCTTGCTCATCAACATGTGGTCCACGGCCAATGTTTATGAGGACGCCCTTAGCTCCTAATGCATCCATGACCTGCCGGTCCACAATGTGTCTGGTCTGCTCGGTCAACGGGCATGCGACGACGAGGATGTCTGAGTTTTGAGCAAGGTCAACCACCGTCGGATAATACTTGTAGGCGACATCAGGCTTAATGGTTCTTGAGTAGTAATTGATTGGGCAGCTAAAGGCTTCAGCCCTCTTTGCGATGGCAGTCCCAATTCTACCTAGACCAATGATCCCCACGGATTTTCCACTAAACTGAGTCAACCAAAAGAAAGAAAGAATGTGACGCTAAAGCAGAGATAGAAGACCAAAGATAAGATAGGGCAGAGAGCTCTTTTCCAATCAATCAATAGTGGGTAAGAAGTAGAAACCTTGGTAGTGAGTTGGAATTCACCTTGCTTCCATTTTCCGCTCCTTACATAGCGATCGCACTCACACAGCCGTCGAAGGAGAGCCAGGATAAGCCCGATGGCGAGATCTGCGACGTCTTCGGTGAGAACGTCGGGGGTGTTGGTGACGCGGATCCCTTTTTCTTTGCATTTCCCCAAATCGATCTTGTCGAGCCCGACGCTGAAGCTGGATACAATCTCAAGGTTGGGCAGATCGCTGATGAGCTGAGCATCGGCGCCGGCAGAAGCATTCCCAACGACGGCGCGGATGGAGTTCCGATGAGTTTCTAGGAGGACGGATTTCTCCGGAGAAGTCCAGAAGCGAAGAAGGTTGAAGCGCTTCTCAAGCTCGTTCTCGAGGTAGGAGGACATGGGGCACATCATAAGGACTCCGATTGATTCCATATCTCCTTTTCTCTGTTTTTTTTTTTTATTTTTCTTCTGCAAATGATTGAGTCAGTGAGAGGTCTGTGTATAATTTTTCGGAGGTTGACGATAAAGATGGGCCTCGGAGGTTGACGATAAAGATGGGCCTATTTTTGGGCCCATAATTGATATTATCCGCTTTTTATGGGCCACTAAATGACCCTTTTCAAGTTTTCCTCTTGGTTCCGAAATCATGACTTATGTTTAAAGACAACATTGCACGTTTGATGATATTCATGCAAATTGTTGTAGGATTCATGAACATGATACAAACACAAGAAGACATACACTGTATGTGTATGGAAACGTAGCAGATTCCCCGTTGACATTGCATGTTTAGGGAATCCAGTGACAAGGGTGTAATCACATTTTAGTATGTTACTATATGATAACATTTTATAATTTAAACGGCTCTCTATCTCTAATTATCAATGTTCAAAATCCTAAATAATGATTAGTTAAAATTAAGAGGTGTGGTCTGAAACATGCGCCCCACGTCCCATCTTCCAAAAAAAGGAAGCAAAAGAAGAAAGCTCCACAATTTTCTCAAAGCCAAAATCACTGTAACAATTACCCTTTATTGTTTTGCGGCTCGATTAGCTTCTCCTTCCCTTTTGATTCTCCCCATCTCAAGAGAGGCCCATTTGATCCTCTCTCTTTCTCTCTCTCTCCTCTCTAATTCTCTATTGCCATCAAGAGACCAGGAATGGTTCGTGCTTCGGAACAAGAACAGGAAACCTATAGGAGCAGGCTCTTCAATTTCAAATGGAGGAACAACGACAACAATAGTGCTACGAGACACAACAAGAGTCTCAGCGTCGAGACCGGTTTAGATGAGGCTGCCACCGGATCCCATGACGCTGAACCATTGACCATTATTCATCCTAGTCAGGGTCCACCACTTTCAAGATCGGCTGCGGATGAAGCAGTCCTCGCCGCCCTCGCCGCCTCACAGGCTAGAGAAAGGCAGCTTTTGGCAGACATGGAGCAGATGAAAGAGCGCTTCTCCAAGCTGTTGCTGGGAGAGGACAATTCCGGTGGAGGCAAAGGAGTATCCTCTGCTCTCGCCCTTTCAAACGCAATCACAAACCTTGCAGGTTGCTTTAGGACCCTCTTTTGTTATTACACTTAGTTTATATTAACCAGCAACCAATATCTCATGTTTATCTTGTTGGTATAGCTTCCGTGTTCGGAGAGCAACGGCGCTTGGAGCCAATGCCTGCAGAAAGAAGAGCAAGATGGAGAAAAGAGATTGATTGGCTTCTCTCCGTGACCGATTACGTGGTTGAGTTTGCTCCATCTCAGCAGAAAAATAAAGATGGGACCAATATGGAGGTTGTCTATCTGCTGCTGCTGCTGCATTATATTTCATTTGGTAACATACAATGATTCCCTTATTCTGTTGGTATTGATTTAACAGATAATGACCACACGCCAACGTACTGACCTCCACATGAATATCCCCGCATTGAAGAAACTGGACGCCATGCTCATCGTAAGACCTCTCTCTCTCTCTCTCTCGTTGACCAAATATCAACCCTACTTTAATAATTTCATTTAGGATATTCAAAAGCATCCTCTTATCCCCCTTTTCTACCTAGGATTGTCTAGAAAATTTCAAGGACCAAAGCGAGTTCAGCTATATCTCAAAAGACTCCCCTGACTTAGACGGTAAGAGAAACGACGAAAAATGGTGGATTCCGACCGTCAAAGTTCCACCAGATGGTCTATCAGAAGCTTCAAGAAGGTTTTTGCAGTACCAGAAAGATTGTGTAAACCAGGTTCTAAAGGCAGCCATGGCCATAAACGCACAGGTTTTGTTCGAGATGGAGATACCTGAGAGCTACATCGACTCTCTCCCAAAGGTAAAAAAAAAAAAAGACACCAACAATTGATGTTATTGATTAGAAGAGTTGATGAAGAATAATACTCACTTGTTTAGTTTGTAATAAATAAATAAACAGAACGGGAGGGCGAGTCTCGGGGATCAGATGTACAAGAATATAACGGTGGACTTCTTTGACCCGGACCAGTTCCTGAGCAGCATGGACATGTCGTCGGAGCACAAGATCGTGGACCTCAAAAACAGAATCGAGGCATCAATCATTATATGGAAACGCAAAATGGTTTATAAAGACAACAAATCATCGGCACCCTGGGCCTCCGGAGTAAGTCTGGAGAAGCGAGAGGTCTTCGAAGAGCGAGCTGAGACCATTTTGCTCATTCTCAAGCAAAGATACCCCGGGATTTCTCAATCTTCACTCGACATCAGCAAAATCCAGTTCAACGAGGACGTGGGCCAGGCGGTGCTGGAGAGCTACTCGAGAATACTGGAAAGCTTGGCCTACACGGTACTTTCCAGAATCGATGACGTTTTAGAGGCAGATCGAGCGGGGAACAAGAGGAACACGCCATTGGAAGCAGAGGAAGAGACGCTGGTTGGGAGCATGACGCTGTCGGATTTCATGGGATGGGACTTCGATCAGGCCGCGAACGCCGAATTGGAGTCGAAGAAGGATCTACCGGATGATCCGTTGATAAAGGAGAAGCTAAGCGTCGTCACGACCAAGAAGACCTCATACCTCGAAACCCTAGGCGGTGTCAAGAGTCCAACGGCACGGCATTGATATTTGTGTGGAAAATTAGGCGCAAAAAAGAGCGAAGACAGATTTATTGATTATTTAATTATTTTTAGGATTCAAAAACTTTACAAAAGGGCTTTTGTAAATTCCTTTTTATGAAAAGGTGGGCTTTTAAGATTAGGCCCAGTTTATTGTAAAACCCATTTACCATCTGTATACTGTATACATCCCTTCTAAATAGTAGTAGTACTCACCTTATCTTCATTTTCATCGATTCGATTCCAAATCGGAAGGATGATAACGTCGTCCCTAACCTCATCTCTGCAAGCTCTCAAGCTTTCGTCTCCGTTCGCCCATGGCTCCACTCCTCTCTCATCTCTCTCTAAGCCCAATTCCTTCCCGAACCACAGAATGCCCGCTTTAGTTCCGGTCATCAGAGCCATGAAAACGATGCAGGGGCGCGTGGTGTGCGCAACCAGTGACAAGACTGTGGCGGTGGAGGTGGTGAGGCTGGCTCCCCACCCCAAGTACAAGAGGCGCGTGAGGATGAAGAAGAAGTACCAAGCTCACGACCCCGATAATCAGTTCAAGGTTGGCGACGTGGTCAGACTGGAAAAGAGCAGACCCATCAGTAAGACTAAATCATTTGTGGCGCTTCCTGTCATCGCAAGGGCCGCCAGGAAAGCCGAAGCCGGAGGAGATGAACTCCTTGGCCTTCCCTTGGAGTCTCAGCAGCCGGCGTAGAGAATGATTGCTCTTTGTTTCTTTTGGTAAAGCCGTCTTTTTTTTGCTCTGCTTCTGTTTGTTTGTTGTGTATCCCGGAACCAGTGTAATTTATGGAATGCTTTTGTGATTTCATTGCTTATGCCATGAGTGTGTTTTCAATCTGATTGTTTCCGACTACCAATTGTTTGCTCTTACTTCATCTTCACCTCCAGTTACATTTAGAATGTGAATTAATATGTTTCTGTTGCTACTGTGTGCTTGTGGTCTCAGTGATCCGACTTTTGTTTCTGCTAATTCTACGGTTCTTGCTCCTCTTGTTATGGTTCATTTGCCAATGGAATGGACCAAAAAGGTGTTGGATAATAATAGGATTGGAGAAGAGAGAGCTGGTCGTTTTTGTACAAAACTTTAATGCACTGCTGCTATACATTATCATATAATTATATATAGGTAAATAATATCTGCTGTGACTTGTCATCAGCAATCTTCGATTTGTAGACTTCTCTTAATGTTGTGTAGTGTGACTGAGACGAGGTTTGTCACGGATTCCACAGACTCCATATTCAGCTTTGCTGCAGGAGAAGGGTTGATGAGGGTTTGGAGGGCGAGTGTCAGGAGCGACCCTCCTTGGCTGTTTCTGTCGTCTTGTGTAGACGTTATTACCAGTGGCCGTGACTCTACTCCATCAGGTATGATTGAGAATCCAGAGGGGAGGATTTGGATGTTGCTTGGATCATGTCCCGCGAGCACCAGCTGTGTCGTGTTTATATCTACGGGAGCGTATACCACCACCGACTCATACGAGTTAGTGCTGCTGTCTTGCAGCACCCATATGCTCTTTTCTCTCGATTTCACTGTCTGGAAATGTATAGAAATTCAGATTATCAAGGCCTAGACAGATTTAGAGGAGGAGAAGACAAAATAAACGCACCTGGATTGCCACTGAGTTGCCTCTGTCTTGTCCCTTGGATAAGTTTGCAATAGACTGAACATGAGCTCCGTTTGACAAAGCATCCCACTGATGATATGTATCGTTAGATAAATATATGAGTGGAAACCGCTTTTCTTGTTTGCTTAAATGTGTGTGAATTTGACAAGGTACCTCATGCCGACGAGCTTCATCTCTAAAGAAATCGAAGAGAAGAGCTGGAGAAACAGGTAACCACAGCGAAGAAGAAGCGCAGACAATGACTCCCGTGGGCTCGCCAGGATCATGAAGGTTCTTCCTGGAAGAAACCCGCATGTCTTGTCCAGTTTTGGTGGTGATTTTGGTCCATTGATGGTAGCTTGATGCAGCAATGGCGCGGTAGAAGCTTTGTGTCATTCTCTGAGCCATCTTCAGCACACTCTTTCTCCCGGCAAGAGTTGTAACTCCTGATTATCAACAGAGGAGTGAAAAGGTTATATATAAAGAAAGATAGAGAGTGTAAATGGAGGATCCGGATATATAGACGGACCGAGAGAGTCTTTGGTGGGGACGTTGGTAGCCATGAAGAAGACAAGGCGTTCGCAATGGAGCTGAAGGGTGGCGACCCAGTGTCGAGCCCCAAAGGCCAAACCGGTGTTGACTAAGGAGCGGAAGAGAGGCTGAACTGTGGATGCAGACACGTCGAGGTGCTCCACCCAGGTGACCTTGGAGTGACCGTTGGAGGTGTCCTCGATGATGCAACCGGAGGGGAGTTTTCGACATTTCAGAAGAGAAGCCTCCTTCTCCGTGTTGCTGTCCTCCACGGAGACCGAGACGTCCACTATTGCCCATTTCTCAGGGCTCAGCTGCCGGCAGCTTCTCACGAAGTACACTTCTCTTGTGGGGACGACCGGAGTGAGCAGCTGCATCTCTCCGAACATCTGCCACAATAGTTATAAACCATATCCATCCCATGTATCAGCTGAGTCGTCATTCATCAATTATCACTATATGTATATATTGATGAGTACTCACCAGCTGAATAGCCCCGTCGATCCGTGAAGGCCCTTCGCCTTGCCGGATAACATCGACCGTTGCAGCCTTTGAGATCAAGCATGCAAATGTCTCTTTCCATTGTCCCTGCGCGTTACACGTACACATCAATTCCTTTTTATACACATAGAATAAGTTATAGTAGCTGGTAACAGTAATAAATAATGGAAAAGTACCACGTCCATGAAACTCTGGGCAAGTTTATGTGCGTCCATAAACACAATCCCCGCATCTCTAGATGCTTCGATGGTTTTCCTTCCAGGAAACGAAGAGGCTTGCGCTTGGGGAAACTCCTTGAGGTACTCATCGTAGTTGAGAATCTCACGGCCAGTCTCAACGCTGCGGAGCCACATAGGTTCGCCTGAGGTGGCCATCTTCTGGAGTTCAAGGGTGGCTCGGTTAGAAATCTCGGCAATACGGGACTTCTCGAGGGCAAAGACGCCCGTGTAGAAATCGAGAGAGCCGAGACGGTGTTCTTGATCGTCGGAGCATGAAGCCTGCAGGGGATAGGGAGTGCGTCCAAGAGCTGCACGAAGCTTATCGAGCTCGGCTTTCAGTTTGGAGTTTTCGAGGTGGAGATCATCGGGGCCTCCTCCGCAGTTGGGGCAGGAGGAATTAGCCTTGGAAAAAGACTCCCTCATGGCTTTGTTTTCCTCTCGCAGCTTCTCTAGTTCCGCCTTGAGCAGGGAGTTCTCGTGCCGTTCTTGAATAGCCTGTCCATGCATGATTGATTCATAAACTATATATATACTACTATAGTCAGACAAAAATCCATATCACGTAAGATATACATTACCTTGATCTGTGTGCGGCGGTTTTGGAACCAGAACTTGACCTGGCGAGGGGCCAGCCCTAGTTGCTTGCTCAGCTGCTGTCTTTGCTTCTCGTCCGGATGTGGTGTCTCTTTGAATAGCCTGCAACGTCCTCAAATTCAGACATTTCTAAAAGATGAAAATCTTTACATGCAACTGAACCCTAACTAGGCATATGTATACTATTACTGATCAGCTTTAATTGTGATGAAACAAATTAACACTTTATTGTTTAAGCCTTTATATACGTTATAACGCGCATGTACCTACAGTCATGTCAGGAGAAGACGGGGAATAATAACGAGTAAGCGTCCGAAACCATATAAGCGCATTGAAACTAATGCTGGATCATATATCATCGATCGGCAATATATTTGTATGAATACATCATCTAAGTATATATATGTATGTGAAATTAATGGAGAATTGAAGGTGCGTAATTGAGAATTGCTCTTCAACGCAAGACACCTTCTCCTTCTTCCACTAATTAAGTACTACAGTATATACCGAAGAAAGGGATTAAAATCATAATTACTTATAAAACATCAAGAAATATGAGCACCGGAAAAAACAACTAATGAATGTTTCTTGATAGAAGCTAGCCCTAATGAATCGGAATCCCCTAATTAAGTGTTTTAATTTGTGAAGCATAATTATTAAGTTTATACTTATTAAAAAGTGGGGTGGGGGGTTTAATTAGTTAGCTAGGTAAGGATGGAATAATTATATCGAACGTACGCTTCCATGTGTCTGATCTGATCGGTGGTGTGACGATGATACTTCTTCCTCTTTCTCTTATTAGTGCCCTTGTTTCCAGCTGCGCCGTCCTCCTCTTCCTCCTCCTCATCGTCGTGATCCTCACCCTCCAAATCCTCCTCTGATCTGGATCTCGTGGGTCCTGAGTTCTCGCTGCTCATCTCCACAGTGCGATCCTCATCGTCAACTACTCTTCTGCCCAGGAAATCCTCCTCAGGGTTGGTGCTGCCGGAGGATGCATTCCGGAATATCCCAGCCTGTATATATTCCTATCTCCATTAAAATCAAGACATATATATAATATATGTTTATGTGAGAGCTAGCAAGTACATGTATGTAGAAAAGAGAGAGTAGTATACGAGAGATAGAGAGAGGGCTGGAGAGGAGAAAAAGTCTTTGGTGGGTTGTTTGGAAGACATGTCGACGGCCATTGACATACAAATCCTGTCCCTAGCTAGCTTCTTTGCTTAATTATGATCTCTTCCCTCTTCTCCTCGCACTCCTTCTTCCTTATATATTATCTCTCTTTTTTTCTTTCTTCTTTAATTACTTATACACCAAAATGTACTTTCAATTAATATATAAGCTAAGATATATATATATATATATATATATATATAGCCTCTTCAATTCCAATGATACATATATATATAAGCGGTCGTTTTTCAGATATTTCTTCCATTTCTCTACTGCTCTTGACTTTTAGGTGCTTCTTTTATAATTAATTAGTTTTAATTAATTAATACCTATTATATTATTATATTTAGTCCTTTTACGGTTTTATATATTTTGGCTATACTTCAATCCGACAATTGAGTAGTTTAAAACATGGCCAGCTACAGCATTGGCAGCCATCGATCGACTTCATTTTTCTTCTTAATATTCGATTTTTAATATATACATATATATATGATGAGCAAAATTCAAATTTGAATTATGGAAAATATATCAGCCTTCCAATTTCAGCTACTAACTTTAATATGAATTATGTTGGAATGATATAAAGGATTGAGAAGAACTTGAACATATATACAATGAAGCCATATTGAAACATGAGCAAATTATCCGTTAAAAGTAGTACATAATGGCGTTGCTATAGATTACTGTAGACAGGGGGGGAAGGAATGAGAATAAGAAGGAAGGGTTACAATTGCATGATTGATTTAAGGGTATAAAAACAAAAAAGACGAACTTCTCTGTCTCTTCTTTAATTGAATTGTGTGTATAGACTAGAGAGAGAGAGAGAGAGAGACATATGTGTATGTCAGATTTCTTAATTGTTTTCTCTAGAGAGAGAGAGAGTTGACCGTTAGATACTGAGATGGACTCAACTAACTTTTAGCACCTAATTCTCCAACCGCATTTTCTGCTTTCTTCTTCCCTCCTTAATTATCCTCTCATTACTCTTATTATGACTTGTGTATTTATTTATTACTATATACTACTACTTATGATTTATTATTGTGATGATCTCTTCTTTCAAACAATTGGTAACTTATACAAAACGCTATCATCACATCTTAATTTAAGATATGGCTTAATAAGAAACCCTATCTATTAATCATATATACTTTATTATGTAAACTTGGCTCTATTAGTATAATTGCGTCAGGATTATAGGAAACTGGGACTCTGGGAGAAGCATATATATATATTTGATAAGAATTAGCATATACAATATATGGGTAAGAGAGAGTTACTAACAGTATATTGCAGCGCTACATGGAACCCTAAATTGCTTGAGACTTGTCCTCTTCCAATATTTTTATAAAAACTAATGGGATATCTATATTCCTGGATTAATCCCAATCGAATCTAATACACTGACTAGTATAGTAGGGGTATGTACGTAGCAGTATTAGGAAAACAATTAGACTAACGGTAAAGGCAGGAAAGAAGAGTTGTTGAATATAAGTTAGAAAGTTAAAAAAGAATTCGGATAGAGAAAGTTTAGAAGACGTACGTAAGCAGAGAAAATTAATTCAACAAATGTAATTCAGCAGCGGAAAGAGACGTCGAAATTTATTTTATTTTTATTTGTTGTTGTAAAAAAAGAAAAAGGTCAGCGAGAGGCATTGACCGATCGTTACTCATTAATTTCAGCGACCTTAAAAGGAAATGAATGCTCTTTATGGGTTTGCCTCCAACCCCTTTCCAATTCCTCCACCCTCTCTTTATTACTTACTTTCCTATTCACTATACGCATCTCCCTCTCTCTCTATATCCACCATATATACATTTTATAATGCCACCTGGACACATGTGTATGTGTATGTTGTTTTAATATTTGACAAAATTTGAAATTTTGATCATCTTATTGTATCACGGGCACGTCAAGATTTCAAACATTGATTCATATTATCGTATGCATACACCATGACATATTATTGCAAGATATATCTCAACAGTTACATTGTTAACAATATAGATATAGTAGCTTAAACCGTCCGTATAATACGTACGTAAATGGACGAAGACGTATAGTGAAGGAAACTTAGGTCTTTAATAAGATATATAATGGTATAACTGTAGCAGATGATTTATCTACAATTCAAAAGCTTTATCAGTTTCTTTTGTTTTTTTCTTTGTTAGTCGTCGTACGGCCTAGGGAATTGTTAGTTAGGAAAGGTAGATACATAATGTATAGAGAGGGAAGCAACCATAAACATTTACATTCACCACATGCTCTTAAATAATTAATTAATGCCTCCTAACCTCTCCTTTTGCTCTATCTATCTACTTTAATTAATTACTTGAATATATGCTGCCTATAGAGATTCCTTTTTCTTTCTTCCATTCATTCCTTTTGGCTACTGACTCTCTCTCTCTTTTTTGCTCTCGATTAATACTTCTACTTAATTAGGGTTTTGGGTAAAAAAATTCGCCCTTTTCACCATTAATCTATTACCCGTGTTGGCAAACTTCCAAGACCAGTCTTCTTTCTTTTTTGGCTTTTCTTATTGAGGGCCAATGAAAGCAACTAATTAATTTTTAAAGTAGGGTCTATCAAAATTAATTAAGACAACCCTTAAGTTGATTCCAAGATGCAGAAACTGACCATATATCTTTTCTTTTATCTCAACAAGTGACGACGATCCCTTTTAATTCACGTCCTTACAAATAACTATCTAGAAAGAGAACTGACCCACCAAAAATGGAATATGGTGATGATCTCACGCTAAAAGCAAACGTGTTTATACAAATGTGACATCGAGTGTGCACACGTACGTGTGAAGAGGGAATGATGGCATAGGAGATTGCGCCAGATAAAGACAGTGAGGACAACTAACTCCATATACTAACTTATATATAATTAATACAATGCATTTTGATATTCACTTTTTGTACAAAGGAAATGATACCATACGAGTCGTACGTTGCTAATATTCTTGGTACCTCCAAGTCCAACCGCAAAACAAAAGATGGATAGTTAGTTGGAGAGGATCAGCTGATGAAAACCAAAAGACACAGTTGTGAGAGAGCTACTAGCTAGTGAGTACCACATATATACGTATATTGGGATATATATATACCTTGAATCTTACACATTTTGCTTACATCTAAAATAGAAAATGAACCAGTAATTAGTTTTTGTTTGGATCCATAAATATCACATATATTACTTAATTATTTCATATAATTTATCACTCAAATTACATTTCTGTATACCAGTTGTAGTATTTTAATGAATAACTCTACTAGTAAATTGTAACATTCAAACAGAAATAAAAATGAAAAATGTAAATGTAAAGATATAATCGTGATCTGAAATAGGATGGTTTACAATACGTAAGAGAATACGAATGTACATCATGAGTATCAAAACAAATCAAGATTCATACCAAAAGGAAGAGAAAAAACATATCAACATATGCATAGGTTAGCGTCTTAGCGAGCGTGCGGAACCGAGGGTGCCTTGGTTTGCTGGCCCCAAAATGGGTGGGCTTTTAGGGGCCCAATATTGTTACTTACAGAGGCTAAAATGGATCCTACTGTTTTCCCTTTACAAAAACGGAGACAGGCCTTGTATATAAAAAATTCAGACCAAAGCCGCTTAGAATGAAGTAAATGATATCAAGACAGAACGTTTTTCTAATCCGCGAAACGACGCCGTTTGTACCGCCGGTGGCCGAGGGAAAAAAAAGGATTTGGATTTTGTTGGATCTAAAAAAACATAAAACACATAGGGGTGGGTCTCTCTCCTCCGGAATTCGATCACGACGGCAAGGACGACGCATCTCCTTCTCGTAAGCCATTGATGATCCCAATAGATAGCTCTATTCTGCTTTATCCAATCGCCTCGTCTTAATAATTGATTCAGTGATGTAATTGGGATCTAAACTCGATTGGTTGATTGTTTTCCTTGGAAGCCACAGGGCTGGAGATGGATCTGGTCCGGTGATTTCTGAGATTTAAGTCGATCGAGTTTCCAGATATATCTCTCAAGTAGAGATGGCTTGGTTCAGTGGCAAAGTTTCTCTGGGAGGATTCCCAGATCTCACTGGCGCTGTCAATAAATTCCAGGAGAGCGTTAAAAACATTGAAAAGAATTTCGACAACGCCCTTGGCTTCGACGACAAGTCCGATTCTGCCGCTGAAGGTGTTCTCTTCTTCTCACTTTTTTTCCAATCAATACACATAATATTATCATCCTTCCCAATAATCTGCTGTTAGTCAGCTGGGAATATAGGATTTGATTACTCAAGGCGCATTTGTTGATAGGACCTGCCATTTTTCTTCTTCTTCTTTATGTAGGATGTTTAGATCAATAATCTGCTGTTGCAATAATACAATCTTGCAAGTTATGGGATTCTGTCTTATTTTTCTTAGAACTAGCTTAGCTAGTGTGCTTCAGATTCTACCCATTGCATTTTATTCTGAATTTGAAAAAAACACTTTGTTTTGGATCTTTGCGTTTACTTGGTGACAGCTTTTTCTGGCTATGATTTCAGGGGTATTCTGTGTTTACCTAACTGTAGCACAAATCATTTTCTTCTCTAGTTTGTCTTGAGTTTCTTGTACCTTTCACAACAAAAATCCTTTTGTTCTTTCTTTTTAGATGCAGCTTCAAGTATGTGGCCACCTGCAGTTGATACCAAAAGCCTCTTTGATCCCGTTATGTCCTTCATGGGTAACACCTCTGATGAGAAACCTGATACATTGGAAGACTCTGTGCGTACAGAAAATCCGTCTCAAATTGAACAAAAAGAAGAAGAAGCTGGATCGGTTAAGCTAGCTACTGAACAAGCAGTATCTGTTGAAGCAAATAAAGAAACAAACGTGAGAAGAGAAGCTGATCAAGCAGATAATCCTGAGGTAACAGAAACTGTTGTTTTGGATCCCAAAGATGATGAACCGCAATCGCAGATACTTCTCGAAGAGTCCTCTGAATATTCTCTTCAGACTCCTGAATCCTCAGGTTACAAGACTAGTCTTCAACCTAATGAAAAGCTGGAAATGACAGCTTCTCAAGATTCACAGCCCGAGCAACCCAAGTCAGAGGCTGAGGAATCACAGCCTGAGGATTCTGAAGCAAAAGAGGTTACTGTAGAAAACAAAGACACTGTTCACTCCCCTGTGTTAGATGGACAGCATAAGATTACTTATATGGATGAGACAACAAATGAACAAGAAATTCTGGGTGAAAATCTGGAAGGGAGAACCTCGTCTAAAAATTTTGAAGTTTCACCAGATATCAATCATGTAAATAGGATAGAGTCCCCTGTTGCTCATCCGTCTTTAATTTTTGAGTCTGATGGTTCTCCTTACGAGTCTTCTATACCAAAGAGATCGTCGTCAGATGAAATTTCGGAGAGAATTGTGGATTTTGTTTCTCGTGAAATAGATTCAAGACTGGATACTAGTGAGTTAAATGAAAGCCAGCGTTCAAGCTCTGCGACAAATGTTTCCGACTCTGCTGATGTTATTCTGGAATTAGAGAAGACCAAAAAGGAAATAAAAATGTTGGAAAATGCCCTGCAAGGTGCTGCAAGGCAAGCTCAGGTACATCTTTAGATCCTCATGAAAGGTTTTGCTACGGATATGGTGCTTCTATACCAATTTTCTGGGGATTTGTTTACAGGCAAAGGCTGATGAGATTGCGAAGTTGATGCATGAAAATGAGCAGCTAAAATCTGTCACTGAGGATTTGAAGGTACAATAGAGTATGCGGAATATGGGATATTAGATGAAGGATTACTTTTTTCCCCAGTCTTCCGCCCATCTTCCTTTCATTTGGAATGATTTTGAATCTACATTCTAATAACCTCTGCTCTGGAACAGAGGAAATCTAACGAAGCTGAAGTCGAGTCTTTGCGAGAAGAATACCATCAGAGAGTTGCAACTCTTGAGAGGAAGGTATTATATCTTTTATCATTCTTCTCTTTCAATTCTCTTCTTTTCATTATATATATATATGCCTTCACAGTGCTTATCTTTGTAGGTTTATGCTCTCACCAAAGAGCGGGATACACTTAGAAGAGAACAGAACAAGAAAAGTGATGCTGCGGCCCTTTTGAAAGAAAAGGATGAAATAATAAATCAAGTTATGGCTGAAGGTAAGACAGCCTTTTGGAATGCTTGAATTATGGATCGTATTTTTCTCGTTATAAAAAAATGGTGTTGAAAGCGAACACCTGAAAAATGAAAGGACGTCATTTCTTGCTCAGCTTGAGCTCTTGATATTAATGCTAATCATTTCAGGCGAAGAGCTTTCAAAGAAACAGGCTGCTCAAGAAGCTCAGATCAGGAAGCTAAGGGCTCAGGTATATATTCAACGCTATGTGTTTCATTTTTATCAATACCAACAGTCTCATGGCAATTCTTATTTGTACGAGGGTTAGATTAGAGAGGCAGAAGAAGAAAAGAAAGGACTGATCACAAAGCTTCAGGTAATTGATTTTTTTTTTTTTGTTTCATTAACCACGTCATTAAGGATGAAACTGCCTGAAGGGGTTTTCTTGATTTCCCAGAAGCTTTTGTGAAAGGCTGGTTTGAAAATCAGTCTTCTTGTAGGCAGGATTAATATCTAAATAACTAAAGCATTTGCAAAGTTTGTTAAGCTTCTTAGCTTCATTAATTTTTCCTTTCAATTGCCAGTCGGAAGAAAATAAGGTCGAAAGCATTAAAAGGGACAAGACAGCTACAGAAAAGCTGCTGCAAGAGACCATAGAAAAACATCAAGCTGAACTTACTTCTCAGAAAGACTATTACTCAAACGCATTAGCTGCAGCAAAGGAAGCTCAAGCGTTAGCTGAGGAGCGTACCAACAATGAAGCGAGGTCAGAGTTAGAGAATCGTCTAAAGGAGGCTGGAGAGCGGGAATCTATGCTAGTCCAGGCGCTGGAAGAATTGAGGCAAACCTTAAGCAAAAAGGAGCAACAGGTTTTGTCTTCCTCGATCAAATTTGGGATAGAGTACTACTGGGATCTCATCATTTTATTTATACTCACCTAGTCGGTGGGCTCTAATTTTTACAGGCAGTGTATAGGGAAGACATGTTCCGTGGAGAAATTGAGGACCTTCAAAGACGCTATCAGGTCAAATCAAGATGTTTCGTTGTCTCTATGCATATTTCTTTCTTTGGTTATCGCCTTTTGGTTACGTTTGAACCATAATTCTAGTTACTAATAGTTTGTTCTGTTTACTGTTTGCTAAACCAACCACTCTTATAGGCTAGTGAGCGAAGGTGTGAGGAATTAATCACACAGGTTCCTGAGTCTACAAGGCCTCTCCTAAGACAGATTGAGGCTATGCAGGTAAAAAATTGACCCATATGTTTTTTCTGAAAGAACTTCTCCTGAGATTAGAATCTTAAATTAAATTGTAACATTGCATGCCTCTTATCTGATTGGCGATAGGAAACTTCATATAGAACAGCAGAAGCTTGGGCTGCTGTAGAAAGAACTCTGAATTCTCGATTGCAGGTGTTATGAACAACACTGCTCTATGCTATATTCAGCCAATTATTTTTGTTTTCTCTATCTTTTTGTTCACTTTCTAGAAATATTCAGGAAGCAGAAAGTAAAGCTGCAACAGCTGAAGAACGAGAGCGCTCTGTGAATGAACGCCTCTCTCAAACATTATCAAGGATCAATGTTCTAGAGGCCCAGGTTTTCTATGCTTTTTGACACTGTTCTTCATCAATTTTCGCAGCTTTCTCTAAATTTTAGCTTACCCAGTTCTCCTATCCAGCTTTCATGTCTCAGAGCAGAACAGGGCCAGTTAAGCAAGTCACTTGAGAAAGAGAGGCAGAGAGCAGCAGAAAATAGACAGGAGTATCTGGCAGCTAAGGAGGAAGCAGATACCCTAGAAGGTCGAGCAAACCAACTTGAAGTTGAGATAAGGGAACTTCGGAGAAAACATAAGCAAGAGTTGCAGGAAGTGCTACTCCACAACGAGCTTATTCAAAAGGTTCTACATTGCTTTATGGACATAACTTAATCTAATAAGAGTTAGTCCCATGAAAAATGCCCCATCAGTTACGGAATTTAAAGGACTGAAGTACCTAGCGAATTCAATCAAAGTAGTGCTTTCCCAAACTTTTTCATCCTGAGTAGCTTCTATTAACAACCGAACTGTTCCAGTTTATTACTCTTCTTTATTGTCCAAGTAGTTTCTCAATATGGCCTATTTTTTTCAGGACCTAGAGAGGGAGAAGGCTTCACGTTTGGATCTTGAAAGAACGGCCCGTATCAATTCCTCGGCAGTCTCTGAACAGCTTCCTATAGCAAGGCAAAATTCTGCCTTTGAGAATGGTGATGCATCTAGATCTATACTACTGCTTAATAAGTCAGGCATTGCACATCTGTAATTCATTAACTATTGCATCAGGAAGCTTGCCTAGAAAGCTATCAAGCGCAAGCAGCCTTGGAAGCATGGAGGAGAGCTATTTTCTGCAAGCTTCTCTTGATTCTTCAGATAAATTTTCTGAGAAGCGAAGCATGCCTGAGGCAACTATGAGTCCGTACTACATGAAGAGCATCACACCGAGTGCTTATGAAGCCACACTTCGACAGAAAGAGGGTGAACTTGCTTCATACATGACCCGCTTGGTAGGTGTAGAAAATATCCAACTGGGACATTTTTGTGTAACTCTGTTGGTAGGCTTTTGGCAATTGGCTTAGTAATGGGATTGAGGTTGACATCAGTCCTTACAATGGGACACTATGGGTGTTTGGATCATGTTGAGAAATTATTGGTTAGTTGCACACCGTGGTTAGCCTTCTTTTATAAGCTGGTTTAGAAGGTTTAGCTCTACTCGTCGAGGTAGTATAGGCTGGTTGTTAGTATCATCGTTATCTGTAGAATCTAACTGTAAGAGTCTATTTGCCTTTGGACAGGCATCAATGGAGTCTATCCGAGATTCCCTGGCTGAAGAACTAGTCAAAATGACAGCAGAGGTATGTATAGCGCTGAGAGTTTAGAGTTGATATTATGCTCAGTGTTATGATGATATTTCGTCTATATCTGGTAACTGTGGATGTAGTGTGAGAAGCTACGGGGGGAGGCAGATAGGGTCCCGGGCATAAAGGCAGAGCTGGAAGCACTAAGGCAAAGACACGCGGCTGCTCTGGAATTGATGGGTGAACGAGATGAGGAGGTAAGATATGTGAATAAAATAGTAGTGTATCCAGCATTAACAACAGTAGTTGGCATTGAGTTAATAAAAAAGTGGGTTTGGGTGGTAGTTGGAGGAACTTCGAGCGGATATAGTGGACTTGAAGGAGATGTACAGGGAGCAAGTGAACATGCTGGTGAACAAGGTAAGGCAAACAGACACAAGTGGAGTCAAAGTGTTGACAAACTCAGGCTAATGGGTTTGTGCAATTTTGGGTTTGCAGATCCAATGAGGGGCAAGGGAAGATGGTGTTGGCAAGCTCAGGCTCACGAGTAGGACCACCTAATCCTTGTTTCCCCAATATTGTATAGCTCTATAAGCTACCAACCTAAGCCCACTATATTCATTTGTCGTTTTGTCTCTCAGGTGTTGGTTGAACTTGAGGCTTTTTAAAACAAACTTTTGCTGCTCGAAAGAAGATTTTTCTTACAGTGAATTCGATCGTAAATTATTATTTTGGAGACGAGAATAAACTTTTGTCTGTGTGACTTATCTACGTATGTAACATGTATTGTCTGTGTAGTAGAAAAACGGTGGAGAGACCCATTAATAATGGGATTCGTTGATGTAGCAATCCATCCATATAGGAAAACTGTGTGACTCGAATGGACCCGAATGAGATATCAAAATCACAGAAATGATAGATAAAGAAAATAAAGAACAAAAAGGCCTCCGGCCCTCTTGTAAATGTTAATAAAAGCCCAAAGGCCCAAAATAGCTCTGCAATGGCTTCTCCTGTAATGAATAGTTGTAGGCTGGTTTCAGCATCAATCAATAGTCATAAAGCAGGGGAGGGATCCTTTCATCAAAAGTCTTGTACTCTTGTACATACAGCATTACTGAATTCATATATAAATGTCATTATTTCATTGGTACTAGAGTATAGTTTGCTGAGTTCCATGAAAAGAACGGTAGAGGCGAGAGCAGGTGATTAAAACCCATCCCCTGTGAACGGAGTGAGTGTAGGTGTAGCCATAAAGTTGTCGTCGCTCCTCTGTAAAAGTTTCTTCTATTCGACGATTCCTCTCGACGTTATCATATTTCCTCTCCAGGTTGGTACTATCATCATCCTTGTTCTCTTTGTTTGCATCCCTCCTTCCTTCCTTGCTTCCTTGTAGATCTGCCATTGCCTTTTTTAATCCAAATCTTATATTTCTGATTTACATTGCTTCCGTCAGATCCGACGATCTCACTTTCTCATCATCTGTCGTCAGCTTTTTTGTTTCTTCTTTTATCTCTTTTTATTTTTAAAATAAATATATTGTTGATTCTGGAATTTTCCTAGTAGCTCACGTCACGTTACGTCATGTGTGTGCTTTGAATTTTAAATTGACTCGCAAGGCTGGTTTTGATTATGTGTAAGTGATCGCTGGACTTCACACACACTAACAAGTAGCACTTGAATGAAGCTTTCCTTTAATGGATTGATTATTTAATAAATTGCGACTTTGACGTCTTTGAGCATCCATCCATGTTGAAGAATCCCATTATTCGTATGCTTTTCTTCTATGGCCTTGCATCAGTCAGCACTCAACTTGTTTGAATGTGCAGGAGCGTGTTTCCAGAGGGGATGGATTCTGTTCGACGCACTTACACCATTATGCGAGGTCGTCACATAGACAAGCGTGTTCCTTCTAAAGAGTTTCTCTCTGCTTTGGATAAAGCTGAAACTGCAGGTTTTTTGTACCCACCCTCATAATAGTCATGATTTTACTCTATTGCCTACTTTTTGGTGCACACGGACAGTGTTATATATTTTAAAGACCACTTCTGATCTTTTTATTGTATTTGCTCATCAACTCTATATTGCTTGTTTGTGTTTTAGACATAGCATTGTACCTAGATATACCACTTTTTTCTTGTTGCCTCAATATCTTGAAACTTCTTCTGCATAGACTGACTCTTGACTTTTCTCAACTCCAGTACGTCTTCCTACTGGGACGGGAAAAGACTGCGGGAATCCTTCCTGGAAGCGATCTCTGCCTCACGTGCTCGTTGCTTCTCTGACTTCGCTTTTATTCGGCTATCATCTCGGGTCTCTCCTTGTGACATTTGTTCTCCCTTTTTCCTTTTTTCTTTTTCATCTTTGCATTTATAGACCAAACATGGAAATTTACTTCTCATGATGCTAGGCTATTATCTTTTTCTTTCGTAAGCTTATTTTTCAGGCTCAAGTTGTATTTCTTCTCGATGCATTGTTTTTCTTGGAGCACTCGATAACATTATCTATTTGCCTCAATGACTCAGTTTTTTATAAATGTATATGTCTGGGAATAATAGCAAATTCATGCCTCTTTTCTGGACACAGGGTTGTTAATGAAACTCTCGAAAGCATATCAATTGACCTTGGCTTTAGTGGGAACACCATAGCTGAAGGTACCTTACCTATCCAAGAAGACAACTTACTTGTTTTTCTGTTTATCCAGTCTTTGTGTCTATCTCCCGTCTGATCATTCCAAAAACCTTTTTCTGATGGATGAAGGTCTTGTGGTTAGCACCTGCTTAGGCGGCGCCTTTATTGGGTCTCTGTTCAGTGGGTTGGTAGCTGATGGTGTTGGGCGCCGTAGAGCTTTCCAGTTGAGCGCTTTACCAATGATTGTTGGAGCTTCTGTGAGGTGATGTTTTGTTCAGGTTAATTGGGGGTTTAGGCTGTTCAGTTCACATGACTAAGTACTTGTTTCAGGTTCTTATGGTATGATATATATTTTTGGTTGAATGTCTATGTGGGCACTTGAACATTTCAGATTCGAATCTTTGCCTGTTGATTTGCTGAACCTGTGGTCTAGGCTAGTCATTATGCAGTTGGATTATCTCGTAGTGATTTCCTGCTTGGATGTTTATAGTTATAGCGTGGTGATTTTAACATATTTGGCCTCATTTGAACATATTTGGTCTCAAGTCATTGCCATGGTGATTTTCACTTATCCCAAGGTGTACTCACTAGTTAGGTTAATTCATCCTGTTTCTCTTTTAGCCAGAGTCCATTTATGTAATCATGAAATCTGTGTGCTTACAAGTGTGTTGTTTGCAGTGCATCAACTGAGAGTCTTATGGGCATGCTCCTGGGAAGGTTTTTGGTCGGAATTGGGATGGGCATAGGTCCTTCTGTTACAGCTCTCTATGTCACTGAGGTACTTGACATATACGTTGAAGTCTTTCTTATCTGCACTTGTTTTGATAGGATTGCTACATGAAATTTCTTCCTCACTTTTGATGTGAATATTACTTGGCGTATATTATTTTAATTATGTCAAAAGATGTTTGGAGTCAATGTAAATAGATGTCTATTTCAGACATAAAAAGACTTGAACTTGGAACCATTAACATGCAGAAGGTCATTGACGCACATAATTTTCATTGTAATAAGGACTTCAATCTTGAAAGCTATATTCGCATTATTGGATTTATTTAATGTGAAAAAGAAGGTTCTGGGCACACAAATATCACTAACTCGCTTTGTCAATACATCTTACATTCATACTTAGAGCAAGACTCACAGTTTCTCTTTGCAGGTGTCACCTGCTTATGTGAGAGGTACATATGGGAGTTCTACCCAAATCGCAACATGTATTGGACTCTTAGGTTCGCTGTTTGCTGGAATCCCGGCAAAAGATAACTTGGGCTGGTAAGATGTTGATAAGAACTCAAGGAATAGATGACTTAACAGCTTATATGGCCTGTAACTCTTCGAGGTTGAAATTATTGCAACTCTGTGCCATCTGTGACTTCCAAACGCATGGTAGTTCACCCTTTTTGCTTGCTTTAGGTGGCATGTTTGATCCCCGTTGTCTATTCCAAACCCACCTATATGCAATGTGAATCTCTAGTGCCTTGTTAAAATGCTGCAACTCTATAGGAACCACCTCATCTTTTGCTGCAAATTCATTAGTGATTTTGACATGAGAACCGCCTTTGTAGGGAAAGAAATCCTGGAGTTTCTAAGCTACTAGCAGATCACATGCTTTGGTCTACTTGGCTGAATTACTAGTTGAATAGGTTTCTCTTTCTTGATTGGTGTAGGTGGCGCATATGTTTTTGGATATCCACAGTCCCAGCTGCAATGCTTGCTGTCTTCATGGAACTCTGCGTGGAAAGTCCTCAGTGGCTTTTTAAGGTTACTGTCTAATTTTAACCCGCATAGCTCTTAAAGACGTTTTGATTTTTATAAACCATTTCTTTGGTTGATTCTTTTTCTGTTTAACCGTAGAGGGGAAGGGCAGCTGAAGCTGAAGCTGTGTTTGAGAAGCTATTGGGAGGGTCGTACGTCAAAGCTGCTATGGCAGAGTTAGTGAAGTCGGATAGGGGAGATGACGCCGATTCAGCCAAATTGTCGGAGTTGCTTTTTGGACGCAGTTTTAGAGGTATGTGTGATCTTTAACCAACAAGATTGGTGAAAATGTGTGGCATTAGTTCGATGTCAAATATCACGGAAATATTAGATCTAGATTTTTATTCATCAAAAAGTTGAATCATTTGCACGGAAGGTATGTTAGGTGGCTAAACTGGATCCATAGCCAAAAAAATGACATTTTCATTTGCCAAAAACATACATATAGATGATGTGTAGCCTCTTAATTACCTTCATTTTTACGTTTAAATTTTCTCCGATTGCAGTGGTTTTCATTGGATCTACCCTTTTTGCTTTACAACAGTTGTCTGGGATAAATGCTGTGTTCTATTTCTCATCAACTGTCTTCAAGAAAGCTGGTGTACCTTCAGCCTCTGCAAACATATGTGTAGGAGTTTGCAACCTCTTAGGTATTGAAATGTGACTTTTTCTTGTACATTCTACTATGGCTTGAAAGGCCATCATATTCATGATAAGCTAGATAAGCAAGTAGGTGAATGCAGTCTTCCTGAATACAAACACAACATTAGGAACAGTAAACTAATCACTGGTTTAAGTGAACAACCTTCCTCTTACCACAAAGATGATGATCTGAAATCTTTCCTTTCAACATGTTGATGATCTGTATTTAAAACGAATGTGAGCATCATTCATACTCTTGTACAGGATCAACTGTTGCTGTGGTTTTGATGGATAAGCTGGGGAGAAAAGTGTTGCTTATTGGGAGTTTTGCGGGCATGGTAATTGTTGAGGCAAAAAGTGCTATTTGAATCAAACTTTACGCAGCTAATATTTAATAACGCTCCATGTATGTAGATGTAAATGTTTATCATCTTTAACAGGCAGTATCGCTGGGTCTCCAAGCAATAGCATATACTTCGCTTCCTTCGCCCTTTGGAACCTTGTTTCTCTCGGTTGGAGGAATGCTGCTGTAAGTTTTCTATCACAACAACAGCACTGGAAAAGGGGGATGTTTTATTTTGATAAACTAGGGGTGTGATTACGAATGCAGGTTTGTGTTGTCGTTTGCAACTGGAGCGGGTCCTGTTCCAAGTCTTCTCCTGTCTGAGATATGCCCTGGTCGACTTCGAGCAACTGCGTTGGCTGTTTGTCTTGCCGTTCACTGGGTATGCCTTTTTTTTTTTTTTTTTTTTTTTTTNTGGA
>Ga0041059_1000798_pt1 | contig 24640 bp, 22 predicted proteins | sample AraColnosormetaG_FD_56232 | JGI IMG/M metagenome (GOLD analysis project Ga0041059, IMG submission 56232) | Arabidopsis roots microbial communities from North Carolina, USA - Col MF nosort | ecosystem: Host-associated > Plants > Roots > Unclassified | place: USA: North Carolina | collected... | reverse complement strand
ATTTATCAGNAAANAAAAAAAAAAAAAAATCAAACCTTGAAGAAAGCCAGGCATAAGAAGCATAGCATAACATGTAAGGGCAAGTAATTTTGTCATCCATCGATAGCCTACCCTGAACAAAACTTAACAATTAGATCAATCCTTGCTCAACTGGAAATATAAAAAGAAGAAGTTAAACAAGAGCAAAACAACAGCACATGGAGTAACTTTCATAATTAGAGTAAAGTTCCAAAATAAAAGACAGAGAACTTTTATATATCATTGGATTCTTTGCAGAGCAAGGCAAAGCCAGCTAATATCTACACGAATTACCTCCCTAAGCGTAATCATCAATATACCTAAATCCAAAAACAGGGACAATCGAGATCAGTACCCGAGGTATCGAAGAAGCTTGAAGCTAAGTCCAGTAATTAGATACGTTTCAGCTGCCGCGTGGCCGATATCGCGACCGAACGATTGCTGCCGGAAAATCCGACGAGGTCCTTCGTCAACCGGCGACTTCCCGGAAACTCGACGACGTAACGGTTCACCGTTAAGAAGAGTCGTTCTATCGGAGTCCTCATCGGGTAGAACTTCCTCGATCTCCGATACCGTCGAGGTCATCGGCCAGCATCGCTGCTCCGGCTGCTGAGTCTGAAGAGGCGAATGCATCTTTTCCGCCGTGAAATAGTGGATCTCGAATTCCAAGATTCTTCGTGTTGCTCTTCTCTTTTGAATTTCAAACTCTTTTTGTTATCTTCGCTTTTGTGCGCTTTCCATTTCCTTCTACACGAGGAATGTAGTAAAGTAGTGTGTAGATATAACCAAAAGTTTGTACAAGACGACGACGTTCTTAGCTCTTATTGATGACGTTTGATCATGTAATGATGTGTGATTAAAGAGAATCAAATGTCAGACAGTAATGAAATTATTCGCAAAATATTGATTATTCTAAAATGTTTGTTAGTCATTTCATTTGTGATTGGATGGAGTAGTGTGACGACTTTGGAAGCTAGTATTAGCAAATCATGGGCTTTACCACGTTCGGAAAATGCTAAAACTCGTGGGCCCAAAGTGTGACGAATATTTCCGAATCTAAGAGAAAGTTCACGAATCACGATCCACCAACCACTACAACCATACCACTGGTTTTATTTTATACGAGCATCACAGACAGACGTATTCGATACTTCGATATTACCAGTGACCAAAACAAAACAAATCTATATTTGGGTAAACAAAAGATAAACCGGAGTGGAGCCGAGCCACCTTATCCAAACTTGCAGCCACGTCTATTCCATCATTTCATCAGAAACAAAATCCACACAAAAAACATATTTTCTTGAAACGAAAAAAAAAACTTATTACTCGATGATCATGAAGCACTAGCTTATCCACAAAAAAACCAACTTGATCCCAACTAAAAATAGGAAAAGACTTTGTTTTGGTCATCGACTATTATATATAGAGTCCAATCACAATCTATCTTGTTCAGATTTTGTTTGTGGCCATATTCTTTGATCTCTTTTTTGAAATCTTCAAAAGCATTAAAAACACCATGACGTCTAGATTTGTGCTTCCATGTACTACTCTCTACGTTCTTTCGGTAACACTTATCTTATCATTATATATCCCTCTCGCATCTGCGAAACGATCATTAGAAGAAGAAGAATCAATCATATGCCCTTATAACGACAAGGGATGTCTATTATATCTGAATGAGTTTGCAATGGAACATATCAACAACCATAATGATTATGAAGCAGCCTTAGCTTCTCTGGAGAAGGAGTTTCAAGATCATGACAGAATTCACTTGATACACAAACCATACATGCACATGACTGATTCTTCCCTTTATAATACTTTAGACATATAGAATTCTGTATATATGTGGATATTCTCATAGAGAGATCATTGGTGTAATTAAGAAGAAAGGATTTGAAAAGATCATCGAATCATTTCAATTATATGAAGCTTCATTATATAAAACAAGCTAAAATTAACATTGATTAATAACAAACCAAAACGCAAACAACTTTTTATTAAAGCTTAATGACAATAATGACCAAAGGAACAATACTTCCCGCCACCGCCATGACCACCATAACCACCTTCATCGTCTTCTTCATAATCATCATCATCATCATTGTTTCTACTATGAACCCACCACAACAGATTACTTAAAGAGTTCCCATCATCAAACCCATTTAATCCTTTAATCTTCTCCATTGCTCCATCTTTGTCGTACATACTTTCCAAAGCATACACAAATCCTTTCCACCCTTCTCCGACGCTGTCTCTAGCCAAAGCAGGCATTGTCCAATTCACGAGCTGTTTCACGAATGTCACGTCCGAGAACAGAACTTCTGATACCGGAAGTAACGGTAATAACTGTATCCCAAGGCGACATTCTTTCCACTCTTTAGGCGCGAACCATAAGCCACTGTCTCTCTTTGTTGACCATAACACTCCAACCACACGATTCTCCGATGTGAAATCTTGCGGGTAAATAGCGTCGTCTTCTTTCACCTGCCACCACATTTTCGCCGCGTGAATCTCCAGCGTCAGAACCATCGAAGCAGCCGCCACCAAATGTGTATCCCCATAAGCTAGCCCCAACAAAGCAGCGGAGTAATACGCATTGACAGCCTCGCTTGTACTCTCTTGATTCCTCCCGTCAGCGAACTCCGTTAACCCTCCAGCCCAAGAATGAAGCTTGAAAAGATCAAAGCATCTCAAACGCGGGTAATTCGAATTCGACTTGGCTCCTTTCTTCCCCAACGTCAAGTAATCCGCCATTAAAGTATACGCTTGAGGTCTGTATCTCTTCCCCCATAAAGGATCAATCTTTGCAAGCACAGCAATCGCATAAACAAAGTAACCTAAATGATAATGATGATCATTGTAAATCCCAAACCCAAAATCTGCTCCTGAATCTCTAGATCCTAGCTTAGTAATCACACCTCCCCATTTTGGATCATACAAGAAACCATTTGGTCCGAAACTTCCATTAAGCCACGGCTCGATCATGTTCTTCAAGTAAGTTCTAATCTTTGGAATAACATCCAGATAACAAACTTCTTCAGCTATTAAAGCTAACCTCGCCGCCCTCGCGATCAATTTCGCGTAGAAATACGAAGAGTTGGTGACCTCAGCTGATGAATCTAAAGCGTTAACGTCTTTGATTAGAGCAGAGATGATCTCTTGGTGAGAATCTTCTTGAACTCCTTTGATAGAGTGCCACGTAACAGAAACAGGGTCTGGTTTTAAAACCCATGAATCTCCGATGACACCTACTAAATCACCGTCGATGCTGTTGTATTTGAAATTGTCTAGAACTGTGATAGAACAATCGTTGGTTGATAAAAGCTTGAGATGAAGAGGATGAGCTAGCATTAGAAGATCTCCATAGCCTCGTTTCTCCCATTTATACTCTAAAGCAAACGGCTTTGTGAAATCAGCGTCACCGGAAACTGGGTAAGAGCAACTGAATCCGTCGAGGATTGTTTCGAAATACGGATTTGGATTTGGTAACACGACGATCCGGATAATACCCGAAAACCCATCACCGCAATTGATTGAAGAAACGCCGTCTTTGGTTAGATTGATCGGAGAAGAGGCGTAGATTAGCCATGTTTGGTTGTTGTTGAGTTTGACGGTGTACTTTGTTGAAGAGGTGTTACCGGAAAGTGATAAAACAGCGTGGATCGTTGAGATTGTGATGGAGGAGTTAACGGAGAAGGTGATGAAAGGGCTTCCTCTAACGAGGAAGAATCTGAGATTAGAGGAGGGGAAATCGAGAGTGACGCCGAGATCGCTGAAGGAAGAGATGAGATGAGATTTACGAGAATGCGGGTCGGGTCCATCTGACCCGGTTATGGTTATGTCGGCGTTGAAAGCTTCGTAGATGAAAGCAGAGTTGTGGGAGAGAGATGGGTAGGAGATGGAGAGAGATGAAGTCGAGGGTTTGATGATGTAAGGATGAAAGTACTCAGCTTGGTCGCCATTGTTGAGAGTGAAGTTTTGGAAGAAAGAGTTTGTAGGGAGAGGAGATGAGAGGAGATCGTGGCTGAAGAAACGAGACGGGTCGGGTAGAACAGAGGAATCGGATCTTGGGAAGAGAAACGGAGTGTTTTTTTGTCTTGAGGAAGACATTTGTTGAGACGGTGGTGGAGATGGTGAAGGAGGAAGAGGAAGAGGTGGTGGTGGTGATGGAGGTCTGTTCTTGGGCTTTTTAAAGGGTTTGGTGATTAAGACTTTGACTTTTCGCCTCACTTTTTTCAACATTTTGCTTAGTCAAGAGGAGAAGAGATAACGACGGATTTGGAAATTGGGTTCACAAAAAGCAAAATTGTGGGGTTTGTTTGGTTAGAAAGAAAAATGATAGGGAAATTTTGTAAATATATAATAAAAGATGGTTTACAAGTTAAGGTTTTGGGAACGTGCAGGAGACTTGCTAGATGCTAAAACGTAGACAAGATATTGGTATATGCCCAAATTAAAAATGTAAATTAACGGTACGAATATGGTTGGATAACAATAATTCTCTAAGGTTATTTGTATTCTTGCAACAAAATATTTGGTTAAACAACTTAGTTCGTAATTCGTATGTGACTTTGTGTGATTGAGTATTACATGTTTGGTTTGGATTGGTTATTTGAAAAAATTCCAAATTTGTTGGATAGGTTTGGAAAATGCTTGAGGTCTTTGTGACTTGATGTTGTTTTGCTTAGAGAAGGAGGAAGAGGGTTGATTGCAAGCAATGTAAATTGCAAACACGCGGTAATGCATATTACATTTCTTAAGGCTCATATTAAATAGGCATAGGACAGGATATTTTTTTTATTTCTTTTACCATTTTAAGTCATTTTATAATGCTGCTTTCAATGCATATATGACAACTTTATGTTTTGCTTAGTATAAGAATTAATTTGTAAAATTTTGATTTGGTCGAGATTTGAGCATAGTCCCATAAACTATTTTTGTTTAATAGACAAGGCCTTATCTTAAGGCCCATATATAAGACGGATACTAGAAAGTAAAAGCCATTTTGAGTGTTAACCGGACCAACAAGAGAATTCAACTAACATAACCGAATCGTGCCGGTTCAACCACCAACCGCTTCGGTTTAGCTCTGCCATCGTCCCGCGAGTCACATCAAAGAGACGGAGACGGAGAAGGAGAAGAAGAAGAGATATGGCCGGACTTCTAGCTTGGGCTGCCGATGTCGTCGGTAAAAATGGAAAAGAAGGAGACGATGAGAAGGATCGGATCCCATTGGTTTTCACGGAGGAGCAGCAGAAATACGTCGATGAGCTTGGCCGAAAAGCGACAAACCTCAGCCGTTCGATCCAAGATCTGCGGCTCAGATTGCCTCCACCGGATATCTCCCAGCGTCTACCTGACCTTCATGCTCACTCCCTTGCGTCCAATGCCGCTCTCACTCTTCAGCTTGATTCGCACTCCGCTACTCGTGAACAGGTTTGAGTTATTGAAATACTATAGCTGATTTGGGAATTGTGTTTTTGCGTTATAGGATTAGTCTTCAATGGATATGGCTTTGGCTGATGTTGAAGTGATCCTAATGGTTCTTCTTTTGGTATTGCAACTAGGCACACATGAGAGAGCAGACACTGCTGGAAGAAAATAGTGCATATGAGAATGCAATATCAACCTGTGAGACAAAAATAGAAGAGAAGAGGAATGAAGCAGATTCTCTTCTTAGAAAGTTGAAGGTGAGTTATCAGATAATTGTTCTTTTCTTGTCTGTGATCTTGTTCAGATATGTATGTTGGTCCTGTTACCATTTGGGTTCTGCCTGATATTAGATGGTTTGCAGGAGCTAGAAGCTGTAGAGGAAAACTTGAAAACTGAGCAGGATAATGCACAAGCTTCTCTAGATGCAAGGCAGTCCAAAAGCTCTAGTGAAACTGTTATTCAGCCTGATGGGAATGGAAAAGATGGAGCAGATACAGAGGCCATGAAGTCCTTTATGCTAGAGAAGTTGGAGAGCAAAAAGAACGATATGGTTAGTTTTCATTTTACGTTTCATGGGTATGGATTGGAATAGTCGATTTGGCTGTATATCTGATGGCAGTGTAAGTTATATTTTCCATTTAGAGTTTAATGGAAGAAAAAGTTCAGGATTTAGAGAGGAGTTGGGCTGTTATACAGGAAAGAGCACTGAAGCAGCCTTCTCCAGGTACTTTTTTTTGTCATCAATTCTGATTAGTTAGTAAATTACTATTTTATCACCATTCAGAACCATCACGTCTTCAATATATATGAAACAAAAAAAAAATTGTTTTACATAGCTTATTTTCAGTAAGAATTCAATAGAGATCTGTTTTTTGGTTCCGTTAGATAGGTTGATAGCGTGAAAAATTTCATTCACATTATCTGACTGGAAAGGTTTTTCTTTCACAGCTCAGAGAGAGAAGACACTGGATAAACAACTTCATAGCCTAATCGAGCAATTAGCTGCAAAGCAGGTCCATCACAACCCAAATTAATCTACACTTTTCCCTTTAGACTGTTTCTTAACAGAAACTTTGATATGCTTATCAGGCACAAGCAGAGGGGATTGTTGGTGAGATTCATCTAAATGAGATGGAGTTAGAGAGACTAAACAATTTATGGAGAAGATATGAAAGCTTTAACGTTGAAGGGAACGCTGCGAGGAACAGATTCAAGAGAACAAATTCAGATAGAGAATTTACATCAGACCACGAAGTTGATGGTCATTCCTACCTTCCATATTCATCTGCTACAAGAAATGGGACCCAAACAAGGCTTATGTATCTCAGGTCAGCTTTTGTCGTCTACATTTTGGCTTTGCAAGTCCTGGTTTTCATCAGAATTTCCTTTTGAGAAGTTGTGTACACGAGTAGTCTGTTCTGCTTTTAGTTTGCGCAAGGGAGTCAAAATACTGCATATAAAAATTTATAGGAATACAATAATTGTTGTCAAATGGTTTTCTGTCCTTCCATATGGATATATGGCAATTGAATACTGAGACTCCTACATGAATCTTTCTTTACAATTTTTCTTGATATTAGATATATGTCTCCACTACTCATTCTTGAGGGATGCTTTCTAGTTATCTGTCTTCATCATTTGTAGCAATATATCATTCAGAGTATCGATAGGTCCAGGCAGGCACCAATGAATACAGTCATTTCTTAAAGTCACATTTGGATTCTGTAGATGTCCATATCTCCCAGGATGCCCATCTGGTCGCAATAGCATTGCCTGTGTCGTGTCCATTAACTTCAGTCTCAAACCACTCTTCTTCATCCCATCTTCTTCTGCAGCTCTAAATTCCTCCCTTTGAATGTCGTGAACCTTGAGATCTGCCTCGGGTATAGTCTCGTTTCTTCTGTAAGGTTGTGTCCGTACACAGTCCCCTCCTTCGTTCCAAGCCCCACCTTCGAAATGTTGAGGAGAAAAACTCCTTAAAAATGCCAGACCCTTGAAATTCTCGATTATAGCTTTTAGAGATATTCTTAAAGCCTTCCTGTATCCATAGGTCAAAGGCAATTCAGTCGTGTTTGGTAACGCACAGTATTGGCACCCAGAGATTTGTTGGTTTTCATAGAAAATAACCGGCCGGGAAAACCAGTGGCCGGATGATATAACCAGGTAGTCGAGTTGGTCGAGCTGACTCGTCCACTTCGTGTCATATTCGTCGAGGTATAGGCTGAAGAAGTTGGACTTCGGATCAGGTTTAGTAGCCTTCACTAGAAATGGTGACCACATGACATGAAGAGTGAAGTTATAGGATGTGTAGTTCCATACTTTGAAATCCGTATCTGGTGAAGGAGAAATGTCTTCAGGGTATTCCACCTACAAGGAAATAAAAAAAGTCAACACATTAGAGAGATGGTGGTTCGCTGGTGATCATTGACAATTAGTTTGGATTTTTACCCTAGAGAGAAGGCACAAGAGAGATTGGACTTGGTTTCTGCTAATGGAGTCACCAACAAACCCCATGGCTTTCCCTCTAACCATTTCCAAGAACTCTTGAGGATCAAAGATGGGAAGGTCGCAACTCTCCGGCTTCCACCTCCATCTCATGAATCCGGTATCAGGTCTCCCATATTTCATGCAGTTCTGGTGCTCATGTATTGCCCAGCATGTCGTGTTGGTGTAGTATGGAGCTTCTTCGTTTGGTACCCACTCCCCGGTAAAAAGGTCACACATTTGCTCATCATCTCTGATCCGCGTCCTTGATGGTGATGTGGTGACTGGGGATGAATGATCATCAGATGAAGAATTCAGATGTCTTAAGGACGTGTGATTGAGTGGAGCGGGAATGGGACCGTTCACAGGTGAAGGACTCTGATCAGCTGAAGAATTCCGATGTGGTGGAGCGGGAACGGGACTATTCATGGGTGAAGGAATCTGATCGAATGAAGAACTCCGTTGTCTTAAAGGTATATGATCGGTTGGAGAGGAAATGGGACCTTTCTTGGGTTTAGGAATCCGATGGAAAGAAGACTTCCGATGTTTTGAAGGCGTATGGTAGGGTGGCGTGGGAATGGAACCATTCACGGGTGAAGGAATCTGATTTGATGAAGAATTCAAATGACTGAGACGTGTATGATCAGTCTCGAAAGATGAGATTGATGGAGGTAAGATTGGATCGGCAAGGAGAGTATATAAAGCAGGAACTATTGTGAGGACAAATAGAACAAATGCTAATGTAATTGCAACTCTTGGTGTTCTTTGAAGGATTGCAAACAAAGGAAGCTCCATTGTCTGCTTCAAGACAATGGTGTCTGGTCTTGTCATAAATATGTATGTATATATGGTGAATAATGGTGAGCTCGTGGTCATCCAATAACTAGGCACAACATTTGACCATTTCCTGAAATATAATAAATAAACCTGAGGGAGACAGAAAGTCAAAAAACTTGATTTAGCTTGGTCATTAGGACAACATTTTTCGAACTTGCGCCAAGAATCCTTTGTCTTCTTCTCTCTTTAGCATAGCCAGCAAGAAGTCATTGAGGTTGTCGATAGGACCGGGCAAGCACCAGTGGACACAGTCGTTGTACAACGTGACATTGGCCTCTGGAATATGGCCGTAGCGGCTTGGGTGACCGTCGGGTCTAAGCCACATAGCTTGGGTCGTATCTAGTAATCGTAACCTTTTCCCTTTCTTCTTCGCTTCTTCTTCAGCTCTCCAAAATTCTTCCAACTGAATCTTGTGTAGCTTCATTGTCGTTTCGTCTTGAGTCTCATTGCTCCTATAAGGTTGTTTCCTCAAACAATCTCCTCCTTCATTCCACAACCCGCCTTCAAAATGTGACGGTGCAAAACTTCGTAAGTACATTACGCCTTTGAAGCTTTCCGAATCCAAGATCGCTTTAAACGCGGTTCTAAAAGCTTTTCTATACCCATAAAACATTGTGAGATCGGTTATGTTCGGTAATTGGCAATAATGGCAACCGGTGATAGTCCGGTTTTCGTAGTAGACTGATGGCCGGTAATGCCAGTGGCCAGAAGAGATGATTACGAAGTCAAAATCTCCTATATCGGCTGTCCAACTCTCGTCTGCCTCATCAAGGTATAGGTCAAAAATATCAATATGCTTGGGCTGGGTCTGGTCGGGTTCTTTGGACTTAACCAAGTGTGGTGTCCAAAATGCGGCGATCGTGAAATTGTATGTTTCGTATGTCCATCGTTTGAAATAATCGTCATTCTTAACCGAAGCATCCATCGGATATTCAACCTGAAATGAGAAATTCTAGTTTAATCTCGAGAAACCAAGTAATACGAGGGATCTCTAGTCCGGACAGATCGAAAAATTGGATTCAGAAACGAAACTAACTGCAAACAAATCAAGTTGGTTTCATCTTTTTACTTTGAACAAAGTGTAACAAAAACGAACCAAATCTTACCAAGACAAAACTTGATTTCATTTGATTTAAAAGATAAAAAGTAAACACTTTCATTCTTTGACGCCAAATTGTAAAACGAAACCAAATCACAATAGATTCGATTCCTATATTTAGTACACAAGATTCCAAACCGAATTGTAACAAACGAGAAAGCTGGACAAGACATCCATGTTTGGTATTGTTTATGCAATTAAATTATCCAACTACGTAGTTAATTAATCTAAAATGACCAATGGACTCCGTGGAAATGTCAATGTGTTCTTTTTTTTTTTGTAGAATCTTTTAACACAAGTAAACTAATATTAAGACATCTAAAATCATTGGACGGACCGCTCCCATTTCTGTTTCATAATTATTTTTTAGTATAAGAAGAAAACATTATTTCAATAATTGTGGCACCGGTGAACCAAAAACACCTTTATGCACGTTCCAATCTCTCTATTTAAAACAAATAATTGAGTAGTTATTTAATTTGTATCAAGTTTTGGTAAAGTAAAAACATACATGTCAAGTTAATATATGTATATGACACTTCTTAAAATAATGATATTTGATCAAAGTAATGATGCACATCTTACTTCCGTTATAATACTTTACCAAAAGTATATAACTTCTACTAATAATTAAATCATTTACAATGTGAGTCTATGACCTAATGATTCGAGTTATAGAAGCTCATCGATTAGAATGTTACTTCGAAGTAAAGAGTGGTTATATGATATTCTTTGATGCATGAGTACTAAAATATGATTTACTAAGTTTAATGCGTTATTTTGCCCGTTAAACTTAGAATTATTAAAAGAAGGTTTTAATGACCAAAAAGGAGAGTTTGATGAAATATAATACTCCGATATGTTTACATCATATATTAGATTTCTTATTTTAGAAAATCGAAATTTATGCTAGCAAACGAAAAGATTAACTTTAATTTGTAAAAAATTAAAAGCCATATATGTTCATAAAAAAAAAGGAGAAATATTATTAACAAACAAATGTTTTTTTTTTGTTGATGGTTATCAAGATATCATTCTAGATATTCAATAAAAGGCAAACAAAAAAACAAACAAGAAAAACTAATGTAAGAAAAAAGGTGTTACCTGAGAAAGAAGGCAGATCAAAGACTGCATGTGGTTTCTGCTAACTGAGTCACCAACAAACGCCATGGTTTTACCTCTCACGATCTCAAGAAACCTAACCGGGTCAAATACCGGCAAGCCGTCTTCGCACCCGTAAGGTTTCCATTTCCATTTGATGAAATCCGTGTCGGGTCTTCCAAACTTCATGCAATTTTGGTGTTCGTGTATCGCCCAGCACGTCGTGTTGGTGTAGTAAGGTGCCTCAGGGTTAGGAACCCACTCTCCCGAGAATATGTCGCAGCTGTCATGTGATGTTACAACACCGTTTTCGAGGTTGATGATGCTGCTTTGGCTTGGAGGTTGTTGCTTGAGGAAGAAGTTAGGGTCTTCAAGCAAAGGGTAGAGAAGAGGGATGATGGTTAAAAGAGATGTAGCAATGGTCACTGCGATGAGTAGCTTTTGTTTACATGGAAATGTTGCAGAATGAACAAGCTCCATTGAAGGAAAGATAGAGAGAGACAGAGAAAGAAGGAGAGATTTTGAGAGAGAAAGCATACAAAGATTATACCAGAGTAATTGGGACTCGATTTGTTTATAAGTTGTGAATTATTTCAAATCATGAAATTTTGTGAATTTTTCTTCTATGTTAGAACAAAAAGAGTAGGTGTCACATCTAAATTATGAGTTATTATTATTGCAAAATAGCTAACTGAAAATTTTAAAGTGATCAATCAAACAATAAATTCACAATGTGATGACTATTCCGCTAATTTGGACGTTTTTTGTCGGCAATTTGGACGTTTAAGTGATATTTAATTCTGTAACACATGTAATTAGTGTTTAGCTAGGTTGTTAACTATGCAATTGTCACAATATAATTTTTTTTTTTAAAACATGCATTGTGTTGTATAAATCTAAATGATAACACAATGCCGGAAATATTACAATTCACTAGGCTATGTCTTGGTCATAATTTGCTTAACTAGTACTTATGATTTTTTCAACAATTCATATTTTTGATTATACAGTATCAAGTTATTATTATGCACTTTCCAACTGTTACGAACAAGTTTAGTATATGAATTTGAGAGTTAAAACAAACATATGAGCTTCTTCACCCATGTGGATTCATTTTGGTTTGTCGTTATAATTTAACCAAAAGGTAAGCAAACATTTTCTGTTTTATCTTATCTTAAACAAAAATTTCTGAATCGAGTCAGTATACCAATTGCACTAACAAGTATACACTATGATTCTTTATTATATGTCAAAACGGTCTAATAAGTAAAATTGAATGTGAGTAACATCTAAGAAACACTGAATCGCTGCAGCGTTGTTTGTTGTTCTCAGTTTCTTGAGTGTTTCTTATTCTATTCAATGTTTTAGTTTTTTATTCATGATGACACGTGGATAGTCTACGTGGAAGCTAGAACGCCACAATCGTCTCCACAGTTGTGATTGTGAAAGGTCTCTTTTTTTTTTTCCCGAAGATCTCGACTTCACGACTCATGATTCCACAAAGTTTTTAAGAATTCTGCAGTTTCAGATTTATAATCGCTTGCCTAAGTTTCAATTCATCTTCATTCCGGGAGAAAAAGTCGCGATACTTGAGCTACTCAGCTTTAGGGTTTAACATGTTAAGGTCTCTGATTTGGAAACGATCACAGGCATATTCTTCAGTCGTCACGATGTCGTGAGTTCTTCTTCTAAGGCCTTTCGAATTCTATAGAACTGTTTTTCGAATAAAGCATTGATCTTTATTGCTGCCAGAGACGAATGAATCACTTGTAGGGATTTTCATTTTGGGGACATAGTCTCTGACCCAACACTTGATATTACTGAATTGTGTGATTTCTTCATAAAATCATTGACAATGTTGCATATACTGATGATGGTCTTCTTGTCTTTATCTCTTTGGCAGTTCAATCAGTCAGAGAGGAAATGAAAGGCTTTTGTCTGAAGTCGCTGGTTCACATTCAAGAGATAATAAGGTAATAGACAATAACTCTCTCATTGCTTTTGAGTCTCATGAGACTTTGTGATAAGAGAGTTCCTCAAATCCGATTGCTACATCAGACAATTAGTTAGGAATATAATCAGTTGAAATAAGAGTGTAGAGTTTTCTATGGTTACGGGGTTGTTGTTTGGAAGTCTCTGGTTTGTATCTCTGTTTGTGTGTTTCATATGTGCAATATAAAGAAACTTGATCACAAACTGTCTCCCTCTCTTTCGCTGTATCTATTACAGTATTTTGTCTTGAATGCAGATATTGGTTTTGGGAGGAAATGGTTATGTAGGTTCACACATATGTAAGGAGGCACTGAGACAAGGTTTCTCTGTATCTAGTCTTAGCAGGTATTTGTATCATTACCGGTTTTAAATCTGATTTAGTACTCATAGACTGTCTCTTCGTAGCTTAACCTTTAGTCTTTGAACTGTTTATTAGGTCTGGAAGATCTTCTCTTCACGATTCGTGGGTCGATGATGTAACCTGGCATCAAGGTATTCCCAACATCTGAAAACACATTTTCAATTTGTTCATCATTTATGAACAAAAGACTTCGATGATTCACTCGATTTCTGTTTTCTACTAAAAAAATAGGTGATTTGCTTTCACCCGATTCTCTGAAGCCTGCACTAGAAGGAATTACATCTGTGGTAATTAAGAAATCTTCTTAAAAGGTACTTCATCATATGGTTCCTTCGCATCTCTGATGGAAACTTGTGCAGATTTCATGTGTTGGTGGTTTTGGTTCCAACTCACAAATGGTCAGAATTAACGGTACTGCAAACATCAATGCTGTTAAAGCTGCAGCAGAACAAGGTAAACAACTAAACATTCATAGATTTCTTGTGTTGTATGGGGATGAGAGAAAACTCAAATTGTTGAGTTATCTGCAAAAATATATAGATAAGGTTTTTGTGGCTTGTTGTTCTTTGGCAAACTAACAGAAAAGCGGCTTATATATTCTGTTTAGGTGTGAAGAGATTTGTGTATATATCAGCTGCGGATTTTGGTGTCATAAATAACTTGATTCGAGGATATTTCGAAGGGAAGGTACTTATTCTTATTCTTTGTCTTCTTGGTTTTTGTTCTTAGTTATTTACATATCTCTTTGATCAATTTATCTATCTATTTTCAGAGAGCAACCGAAGCTGAGATTTTGGATAAATTTGGAAACAGAGGTGTGTAAATTCTCACTTTTAATCAAAAACTCCATTTCTATATACATGCGTGTTCACTGATAAGTCGTTGTTTTTTCCTCTGCTTTCGAAGGTTCGGTTTTAAGGCCAGGATTCATACATGGGACTCGTCAGGTCGGTAGCATAAAGCTGCCACTTAGTCTCATTGGAGCTCCTCTCGAAATGGTAAAACACGATTTGCATCAATCTTGGTAATCTTTAGGTGAAAGTAAGAATCTTTTTTTTTTTATCTCAAAAACATTATATCATTTACAGGTTTTGAAGCTGTTGCCAAAAGAGGTGACGAAAATTCCTGTGATCGGGCCACTTTTAATACCTCCGGTCAATGTCAAATCCGTTGCAGCAACAGCGGTAAAAGCTGCAGTTGATCCCGAGTTTGCTTCTGGAGTCATCGATGTGTACCGGATTCTTCAACATGGTCACTGAAAACAACACCTGTCTTAACAAAGTTCTCCTCAATACGGTTTTAAATGTCAAATTCAAATGTAACCAATAACCATCGTCTCTGGTCTTCTGCTACCAAATAAACTATGACTTTCGCATATTACACAATAGGAGAACAAATAATGAAATCTTTTTGAAACTGGAACCAATAACCATCGTCATTAGAGATTCAACTTTTTTGGTTTGTTTTGATAATCTTCCAATGTCAAGACTCAAGAGCTTCCACACAAAAAAAAAGGGGCCTATGAATCTGTAAACCGGGTTTTTATTTAATAACCGGACTTAATGAGTCGATTTTAATTTTAAAACGAGTTGAATTTGAACCGGCGTCAAGGTTTTAAAAGGCTAACCTAGAGAGAGAGAGTGTGCTTTGGTCGTCGTGCTTCTCTTTTCCCGGGTTTTCGCTTTTTCATGGTTTCACTTTCAGCTCTGCAAACAAACTGAAAAATCGCAATTCAGATAGAGTCTAGGGTTTATCCTCGTATGGTTCAATTCCGCGCTCCATATTTCAATTTCGGCTAAATTCACTTGTTCAGGTCTGTTTTCCTTCTCGATTTCGGAAATTCAACTTTGTTTGTTAGCAAATCGAATTGTCTATTCTTCTTTTGGGGTTCGTTTTTCAGCGTTCTCTTTTATTTTCCGTCTCTGTCTTGTTCGTAAGTTGATTTCGCTATTAAAAAATTTGATTTTTTTTTGGTTTTACTGTTCATTTTCCAGTCATAGGGTTTATGTTGGAGAGAAAGGCTAATGCGAAACTGATGATTGCTTGTGATTTGAGATTGTTACTAGAAGTTTCTGTTTGATTAGATTTTAGTTTTCAATTCTTCAATTTTGGTTTTAGGGTTAGCTTTTGCACTGTCCAGATTCTAAATTTTTTAAGTTTCTAATTTTCGATTCTACATTGTTTCCCTGTTGGATTTCATACGAAAGTTTCAATTTTTTTCAGGTTAACTCAGTAAAAATCTCTGAACCGCTGAGAAACGACAAAGATGTCTGAACGTCGTGCTAAGCGTCCTAAAATCTCCAGAGGAGAAGATGACTTTTTGCCTGGGAATATAATCGAAATCGAGCTTCACAACTTCATGACATTCAATCACTTGGTATGCAAACCTGGATCACGTTTGAACCTTGTTATTGGACCTAACGGATCAGGTAAGAGTTCTCTTGTCTGTGCCATTGCACTCTGTCTTGGTGGTGAGCCTCAGCTTCTTGGGAGAGCTACTAGTGTTGGAGCATATGTTAAGCGTGGGGAAGATTCTGGCTATGTCAAGATCTCTTTGAGAGGTAACACCAGGGAAGAAAATCTTACGATTTTTCGTAAGATCGATACACGTAACAAGTCTGAGTGGATGTTTAATGGAAGCACAGTTAGTAAGAAAGATATTGTGGAGATAATACAGAAATTCAACATTCAAGTTAACAATCTCACGCAGTTCCTGCCACAAGATAGGGTTTGCGAGTTTGCCAAGTTAACTCCTGTGCAACTCCTGGAGGAGACGGAAAAAGCTGTTGGGGATCCTCAACTGCCAGTCCATCATCGCGCGCTAGTTGAGAAAAGCCGTGATCTGAAGCAGCTTGAGAGAGCTGTGGCGAAAAATGGAGAGACGCTGAATCAGCTTAAAGCTCTTGTTGATGAGCAAGAGAAGGACGTGGAGCGTGTTAGGCAGAGAGAGTTGTTTTTGACTAAGGTTGATTCCATGAAGAAGAAATTGCCATGGCTAAAGTATGATATGAAAAAAGCTGAGTACATGGATGCTAAGAAGAGAATGAAGGAAGCCGAGAAAAAATTGGATGAAGCTGCAAAGAATTTGAACAGCATGAAGGAACCTATAGAAAAGCAAAAGAAGGAGAAAGCAGAGACAGATTCAAAATGCAAAAAAGTTAAGAATCTCATGGATGCAAATGGAAGAAACCGTTGTCACTTGCTCGAGAAAGAAGATGAGGCAGACGCACGTGTAGTGGCAACGTACAAAGAACTGGAGGAATTGAAGAAACAAGAAGAGCATCGTCAAGAAAGGATTCTGAAAGCTACTGAGGATCTCGTTGCTGCGGAACGGGAACTCCAAAACCTGCCTGTATACGAACGTCCTGTAGCCAAACTTGAAGAATTGAGCTCTCAGGTTACAGAGCTGCATCATAGCATTAACGGAAAGAAGAATCAGAAGGAGGACAACGAGAAGCTTTTGTCTCAGAAGAGATACACCCTGAGGCAATGCGTAGATAAGTTAAAGGACATGGAGAATGCAAATAACAAACTCTTGAAAGCGTTAGCTAACTCTGGAGCTGATAGGATATTTGACGCATATCAATGGGTGCAACAGAATCGTCATGAGTTTAAAAGGGAAGTATATGGTCCTGTTTTGGTGGAGGTTAACGTTCCAAATCGAGAGAACGCTTGCTTTTTGGAGGGTCATGTTTCTTTTTATATCTGGAAGTCTTTTATCACTCAGGATCCGGAGGACCGTGATTTGCTGGTTAAAAATTTAAAACGATTTGATGTTCCTGTTCTAAACTATGTGGGCAATAGCGGCAATCAAAAGGCTCCCTTTCATATTTCTGATCAGATGCGTTCTCTTGGGATCCATGCTCGGCTTGATCAAATATTTGATGCTCCTGATGCCGTCAAGGAGGTTTTAAATTCCCAGTTTGGTCTGGAGGACTCGTACATTGGATCAAAGATTACCGATCAGAGGGCTGAAGAAGTCTATAAGTTGGGTATTAAAGATTTTTGGACCCCAGACAATCACTACCGGTGGTCTTCCTCAAGATATGGTGGTCATTCCTCTGCAAGTGTAGATTCTGTATATCAATCACGTCTTCTATTATGTGGGGTGGACGTTGGAGAGCTTGAGAAACTGAGATCAAGAAAGGAGGAATTAGAAGACTCTATTTTATTCATGGAGGAAACTCACAAGAGTCTTCAAACAGAGCAAAGACGTTTGGAAGAAGAAGCAGCTAAACTTCATAAAGAGAGGGAGGAGATTGTAAATGTTTCGTATCTGGAGAAGAAAAAACGCCGTGAGTTGGAATCCCGTTACCAGCAAAGGAAGACAAAGCTGGAATCTTTAGAGCAAGAGGAGGACATGGATGCTTCAGTTGCTAAGCTGATTGATCAGGCTTCCAGAGCTAACGCTGACCGCTATACATATGCAATCAATCTCAAGAAATTACTTGTGGAGGCTGTTGCTCATAAGTGGAGTTACGCCGAGAAGCATATGGCTTCTATAGAATTGGAAAGAAAGATCAGAGAGTCGGAAATCAATATCAAACAATATGAGAAAACGGCACAACAGCTATCTCTCGCCGTTGAGTATTGTAAGAAAGAGGTAGAAGGAAAGCAGCAGCGGCTAGCAACTGCCAAGAGGGATGCAGAATCTGTTGCAACCATCACACCTGAACTTAAAAAGGAGTTTATGGAGATGCCTACCACAGTCGAAGAATTGGAAGCGGCTATACAAGACAATCTGTCTCAAGCCAATTCGATCCTTTTCATAAACGAGAACATTCTCCAAGAGTATGAACATCGCCAAAGTCAGATATATACCATTTCTACGAAGCTCGAAACTGATAAAAGAGATCTGAGCATATGCATGAAAGAAATCGATTCGCTAAAGGAGAAATGGCTTCCAACGTTGAGACAGCTTGTTGGTCAGATAAATGAAACATTCAGCCACAACTTCCAAGAAATGGCTGTTGCAGGAGAAGTTTCATTGGATGAACGTGACACTGACTTTGATCAATACGGAATACATATCAAAGTGAAATTCAGAGAATCTGGGCAACTTCAGGTTCTAAGCTCTCACCACCAATCTGGAGGAGAGCGTTCTGTCTCAACTATCCTTTACCTCGTCTCTCTTCAAGATCTGACAAACTGTCCTTTCAGGGTTGTTGATGAGATTAATCAAGGTAAAAAGTGTAAATGTTTTTTTTTTAATGTAAAAACTGTCTCGAAACATTAGTCAAAGTCTCTTAAAAATATACATTTGCTTGTGCAGGTATGGATCCCATAAATGAAAGGAAGATGTTTCAACAATTGGTTAGAGCTGCTAGTCAACCAAACACACCACAGTAAGTTTTTCCTTTTTCTATTCATACGAAAACACCCTGGAAACTGCTCTCAAGTGTCGTAAAAAGTAAGAAACAAATGTTTGGTCTTTGCTGTTGTAGGTGCTTCTTACTGACCCCAAAACTCTTACCGGAGCTAGAATACAGTGAAGCCTGTAGCATTCTGAACATCATGAACGGTCCTTATATCGCGGAGCCTTCAAAAGTTTGGAGCTTAGGTGATAGTTGGGGCAGTCTCAATAGACGGAGAACCGAAGCTAGTCAATGTTCCTAACTTGATCATCTTTTCTGTTTTGGGTTTTCGAAGAACAATGTATTTTATGCTATTAAACCGACCGGTCAGAGCAGATTGAACCTGAACCGATTTCGTTTTTATGGTTTGCAAATGTAAAAAGTTCAATGGATAAAGTTTCTGAAGCTTTTTGATTTATATATATATCTGGAACGTGATAATACGCGTATGAATGATCGATGTGATCTCCAAGTCCAACGTCTCCTTTCTATTTACCGTGTTCCTTCCTTTGAAGTCATTCTTCAATTCATCGCTCCATTGTTCTTCAGATTTCAATTTTGCTGGGAAATTTTAGAGTAGGCGACTCCTTTGATCGCCTTATTTCATTTCGAAAGTTGAGATTTTGGATACGACCCTCTTGATCTGACACCGGAATGTTGGTGAGTTTCGCTTTTTCTCCGACAATCTTTCTCTGTTTCTTTTTTTCTGGATCGTCGTTGTGTTAAAGAACTGGTCACCATGAGTATATAAAGTTTACCTCTTTCTTCAGCATTTTGCTACTGTTTGCGTTTTGGGTGTTGCTCTATATATATCACCATTGGTCTAATTCTATCTACGAAGTTCTAGAATTTTATTTGCTGATTGCGTTTTTTCTGCAAAAACCCTTCTCTTAGAGTCATATTGAGATCAAAGCTCCGGGATCTTAGATGATGATCTAAGTTTGAATGTAGCTTTTAGGTCTGATTCATTAGTTGAAATTTTGGGGATTTTAAGATTTTTTGAGTATGTTGGTCTTTTTCAGGTTAGTTAAATGGAGAGAAAAAGAACAAAGGACAGTGAACCAGGACCAGTCCCTCTGCTTGTACCGGTTGATAGATTTGGGTTTCTGAAACAGGAACATGGCAGTTCTCCTCAACGTTTCACCAAGACTAAATCATCTATTAATTATGAGAAGTATGTCAATGTGAAAAAGTGATTGTTTTGTCCTTTGTTGTTGTTGAGGATAGTATATTGTGCTTTGTTATTTAACCATGGATGCTAAATTCCTTTAGGGAGGAGAAGAGAGTGACAAAATGGAGGAAGATGATTGGAACTGGGGGTAGTGATTGGAAGCATTACGTTAGGAGAAAACCTCATGTTGTCAAGAGGCGGATTCGAAAAGGGATCCCTGATTGCTTAAGGGGTCTCGTTTGGCAATTGATCTCTGGAAGTCGAGACCTTTTGCTTATGAATCCCGGTGTTTATGTGGTAATAACTTATTATCTCCTTGTGTGTTTTGTTATTCATTTTCTTTGGCTTCATTGCTGGAAAGAAAAAAACTTACAATTCTCTCGATTTCATTATAGCAACTGGTGATTTATGAGACGTCGGCATCAGAACTCGATATCATTCGGGATATATCTCGTACTTTCCCGTCACATGTTTTCTTCCAGAAGAGACATGGACCAGGCCAAAGATCATTATACAATGTTCTAAAAGCATACTCTGTCTATGACAGAGATGTCGGATATGTTCAGGTATTTCCAGAGATCTTTTCCTTTATTCTTATTTGCCCAAGATGGTACTAATTACGAAAGACTCATGGTACTAAAAATAATGCAGGGAATGGGTTTCATAGCCGGTTTGTTGCTTCTTTATATGAGCGAAGAAGATGCATTCTGGTTATTAGTTGCATTACTCAAAGGAGCTGTCCACTCCCCAATAGAAGGATTGTATCAGGTGAGACTTTCTTCTTACTCTAGAAGATACCGATATGCTATTAGTTGCTACTTTCCTCTTTGGTTACGCGAGTTTGATAATGATAGAGCCGCTTTGATTGTTTGAGGGATAGTAAGAAAATGACATAAAGTCAAATAGATAAAAAAAAAAAAAATCCTTTCCTTCATCAACTAGTTAGTTTATGACTGCTTTTTCAGATTCTCTGCCAACTATCCTGTAGAGAGACTTTCTATTCTTTTAAGAGTCTCCAAGATTAGCTTCAGTCTCTATCAAACGTGCTTCTTGCTGAAGTTATGATAGTAGCTCTTTGGAACATTATGCTTGAAAACAGAATGTCAATTCCTTAAGACAATTTTAATGATTTAATATGTTCTGATTTGTGTAAATGTAGGCAGGGCTTCCTCTTGTACAGCAATATCTGTTACAGTTTGATCAGTTGGTAAGAGAGCTAATGCCCAAACTAGGAGAACATTTCACTCAAGAAATGATCAATCCGAGTATGTATGCAAGTCAATGGTTCATAACCGTCTTTTCGTATTCACTTCCTTTCCATTCAGCGCTACGAATTTGGGATGTGTTTCTAGCTGAGGTACTTTTAATCAACATCTTCTAATCTCAAAAGTCTCTTTCTTTTGTGTCATCATATCTTTGTGTTTTTTGTTTGTTTCCGGCATAGGGTGTTAAAATCGTGTTCAAAGTCGGTTTAGCATTATTGAAGCATTGCCATGATGATTTGTTGAAATTGCCATTTGAGGAACTCATGCATGCTCTGAGGAATTTCCCTGAAGATGCCATGGATCCTGATACTTTGCTTCCATTGGCTTATTCCATTAAGGTCTCAAAGACTAAAAAAGCTATAAATTTCCTTTAGATACTTGAAATTGAAGCTCTGTGTCACTGTCTAATTTTGTTATGAATCTCTTCCAGGTATCAAAGCGTTTGGAAGAAATGAAACAGGATTGTGACAAGGCCGTTGCTAAACCGACTCAAACGGCCAAATCGGTTCGACAATAGAGTTTGATATTCTTGAACCGAATCAAACCGGAAAGTGGATTCTCGAAGATTCTTCTCATTATTTGTGCAAATTTTATCTTTCTCTCTTTTTTTACAACTCGTGTGAAAACAATAGAAGAATTACTTTTGTAAAAATATATTTCGACTCAACAACTTTAGATTCTTCTTTCTTTTTGGTAATGAAAAGTCAAATTTGAGCAAACTTGAATCATGTATAAGTTACGTCTTTTCGCATGTGTGGCTTTGTGATGATGTAGTGATTTCGAATTCAAATCCGAATACTACTCTTTCTCCCTCTGGAATCCAGTCTGGTTGATTTGCTCGAGGCAAAGATAACGTTTGCGTTAAGCACAAAACCCTTCACTCCGAATCACGCTTCCTTCAAAGTTTCGAGAGTTTGGTTTCAAGTCTTTGCCATTCCCTATTCATTTTTGGACTCAGGTTAGTTTTCTCTGATATATTAAAGTAGTATCCATTGATGCTAATTGCTCAACTGAATTCTGATAATTAAAATACAAAACAATCTTTGAGGTTTTTTTTACAGAAGATGATGAGAGAGGTAAAGGAGGTTTTGTGTTTTGTCTGTTCATCTGAATTCTGGAGGATGGTTCTGTTTTGGAATATTGCTCTTGTTTCTTCTTACTTTCAATTGCTTAAAGCAAGGATCTTTGGCTCCAAATCTACTTCCATATCTGGCTCCATCAATCCACAAAATGGATCTTCTAGACCCATTTGTGTTATCACTGGTGTAAGTGAAGTAATGGTTCAAAAGTCTACTATCTATTCTTGTTACTTCACTGCTTGTGTGAATCATTTCCTTGATTATGTCATGTTGTAATGCCTCTATTTTTAAATGTTGATTACTCATGTATTGCATTTTGTGTATATGGTTTTTGATTTCAGGCTACTTCTGGGCTTGGTAAGGCCACTGCATTTGCTCTTGCAGAGAAAGGTTTCTACGTCGTTCTTGGTAAAAAACATCTATGATCCATTGCCTCCTAAAGTACTAATGTTTAAGTATCACAAATTTAGTTCTCTGTGGACTAATCGGATGAAATCCTTCTTGATTTTTTTATCAGTTGGACGGTCCTCTCAGCTTCTTTCAGAGGTTATCTATAAATCTTTTTGTTTCGGCTTTGTCGAATTAGAAATGCTATCTTTCACATTATTCTTTGATGCAAAATCTCTTGGCTTATGACAGACCCTGAAGGAAATTAAGAACAAGAACAAAGATGCTCAACTCAAGTCTTTCGAAGCTGACATGTCTTCATTTGAATCAATCTTCACGTTTAAAAACTCTCTAGAGCAATGGCTCTCGGACTCAGCGTTACATCCTTCTATTCAGGTTTTGGTGAACAATGCTGGGATCTTGGCAACTTCTAGTCGACCAACCATTGATGGTTATGACAGGTAAGTCTGGTTTGATCAAATCTTTTGTTTTCAGTTGTCAATAACTTACCTTATGTATTAGCCTATGGATTTGATATTTTAAAACTGCCTTTTCTTTGTCTCCCTCTTTGTCAGGATGATTGCTACAAACTATGTTGGTCCATTCTTTTTGACCAAACTTCTTCTACCACTTCTGAAAAACAGCAATGTTCCTTCACGGGTCGTTAACGTTACATCTTTCACACATCATTCAGGTAAGATGTAGTGATATATAAGATTTAACAAGAACCATTAAAGACTAGCTTAAGTGACTTGATATCTCTTTGTTTTCTGTAGCTTTTATTCAAAAGCTAGACAAGGATTCTGTTACTGGAGTGTGTTTTTCGACATCAAACCAATATCCATGCGCTCGAATCTACGAGTATTCTAAATGTAAGCCGATATATTTCTCACAGTCACTTAATTACGAAACATATATAGTTTCTTCATACTAAATTTTGCTTCATGTTCTTGACCAGTATGTCTTCTACTGTTCTCATATGAATTGCACCGACAACTTCGGCTCATAGACGACTCAAGCCATGTCTCTGTAATGTATGCAACAAAACACTCGTTGCTCTCTCACTGATTAAAAGATCGTGTGTTTTGACTTGTGAGTATTGGTTGTTGATTGTAGAGCTGCTGATCCAGGATTTGTGAAAACGAATATAATGCGTGAGCTTCCTTGTTACATAACTTCCATGGTGTTTCTTGGCTTCAAAATTCTTGGCCTCCTGCAATCCCCAGAGGATGGAGCTGAATCTATCATCGATGCCGCTTTATCCACACCCGTAATATGAATGAATAATGAATTTTATTGATTCTCTCTTCTTCATATATGATCTGATTTTCTTACTTACACATACTAAAAACATGTTATTGATTTGCAGGAAACATCAGGTGCTTACTATTTTGGAGGAAAAGGAAGGACCATTGAATCATCACAAGTTTCTAGAGACCCTAAACTTGCTAAACAACTCTGGGAAACATCTTGTGATTTGTTCAATGACTTGCAGCTTCTTCATCACCACAACTAATTATTAAAGACTCTAGAAGATCCTTTTATGTTTATCTAAGAATAGAGTCAATTTCATGAATATGAGAAACTATATGAAAGAAATGTATTGAAGTTTTATAGATGATATCTTTGTTTTATTGTATTAAATATTGCTATACAATTACATTTACCATTCTAAGAAAACGTAAAATCACACATCGATAGACCAAACTTGTATGTAAAATGGCAATTGTATGTTAACACATGTAAAATGGCAATCGTTAGTATGCCAGATTACTTTTAATAGTATTGTTTTAGGTGAAGGGAGACTAATATATTTTTATTTTGTTTGTTTTGAGTACTGATTTTGAAAAAAAAGTGTATGTTGATTGGTTACTTTTCTACACATTCAAAACTTTATAAGACCAGACGAAGGCACGAGGAAGATAACCGAGTGTATGTTGATTGGTTACTTTTCACTTTTACACATTCAATATTTTTCTATAAGACCAAACGAAGTCACGGGAAGATAACAAGGTCATGATGAAAAAAAAAAAAAAAAAAAAAAAAAAAAAAA
>Ga0041059_1000797_pt1 | contig 24645 bp, 20 predicted proteins | sample AraColnosormetaG_FD_56232 | JGI IMG/M metagenome (GOLD analysis project Ga0041059, IMG submission 56232) | Arabidopsis roots microbial communities from North Carolina, USA - Col MF nosort | ecosystem: Host-associated > Plants > Roots > Unclassified | place: USA: North Carolina | collected... | reverse complement strand
TTTTTTTTTTTTTGGTACATGTAACACGTTCACATTCTTTTTAAGCATAATCTGCAATAGGACGTACATAAGGTTTCATGTTTTCCGTTTTAAATGAATCAAATGTAAGTCAACGATGAGGAATACCTTTTCGTGTGTGTGACGTCAACAGTTTAGAAGAACAATATATTGGCGCAAACGCTTATTAATGTCAACATTGGTTACTGCAGCATTAGTATTTAGTAGCACACTCTAACATTACAAATATAATTTGAAATTCGTTTAATTAAGAAAAACAAAACATCAGATGAAAAAAAGAACATACATACATGTATACAACTAGAATCAAACATGAACCTAGAATAACTTTACACCCTTATTAGCCCTAGATCTATCACCACCATGCCACTATACGTAGATTCGATATAACCTCTTGCTTAATTTTATTGGTTGGAATAGATCGGAAAAATTTATCGATGTAAGAAGAAAAAAGGAGTGGGAGGAGAAGGGCACGTGGAGAGAGGGGGTGAAGATCATGAGAGAGCCGACAAAGAGCATCTCTTTAACTCATCGGAGTTTGTGTTTATCTCTCCCAACAGTTCATGCGATGCCTCTGCCTCTCTTATCTTCTTGTTCATTTCTTTTACCCTCTCTTTCTCTCTCACTCGTGGTTTTGGAATTGTCAGCGACATCTTCGCGCTTTCTTGTTAACAGTACTCTCTCCAATGCCTAGTCTCTCCCTATATACACATATGTGTGTATGAACATACTATTTTACAAAGAAACACCTTTAGATCTAGATGATTTTGACAAATGGATCGTTTGACTATCAACTAATTAAGTAAAGGCTACATTAATATAAATATAGACCAACCAGTGTCTATTCAACGCACAACACTATATCTTACTATAACCGTGATGACAAGTACAAAATAACATTAATGATGTGGTTGTTTTATTCAAAGATTTAAAGCAATAAAATAAAATTCATCATCAACAATACAAAGCCATCGTATGTAAAAGATTTATTCTACATATAACCATAGGTGATTGATATTTCTTGTACTTATCATTGGATGAGTTGTAGGTTTGTTATGTTGGTATATATACTAATCAGATCTTCGTAATAATTCTATAGCTAATACTACGTACATGCAATCATTTTTTCTTTTGTCAAACATGGAATAATTTATTATTTAATAGAAAAATGTATCTTATAGATGAAATATTGATATCAACTTTGCGTCTTTTTCTGATGATTAAAAAGTTTGAATCCATGTAACCATTTCCATATAACACCTGTAATGACTCATGTATTAATAGCCGATGAGACTCGAATTCATATGTGTTGAAGAATTACAATTACTAGCTACTAGTTTTTCTGTTGATCTAATGATTCATTATATAACTCGAGGGCTCACAAGGTTATTTACAAGGGAAATTCAAGTTCCAACACAATACATGTTTGGTTTCTTTTGTCTTATCAAATTTTGATGGTTGGATAGTGACTTACTAACGTGTGACGAAATTATAAGGTTTAAGGGCGAAGAGTAAGAGGGGGACCAGAAACACCGCCCATACATAGGAGGAAAGTCACAGTCAAAAATTCATAAGCACAATAACAAATAATCCCATAACTTGGCTTCTTATCTTGTCCCTTTCTTTACTTAACCCTAGTTTACCAATCACAAACCAAAGTTAGACCCACATACACATCTCAATATTAGTTTAAATAAAACCCCACCAAAACCTCCTTTTTCACTTTCCAAATTTCACTTCCTCCAACTCAAAGAAAGAGATCAGAAGCTATAGCTATACACCAAAACTAGGTATAGAGAGAGAAACCCTACAAAATCAAAAGGAAGAAGAGACGAAGATGAAGAAGATCCAGCTTGGATTTCGTTGTTCATCATTACTACTCTCTTTCTTCTTCTAGCTAGCTAGTTTTGACAGCAAAATAAGAAGCAAAAAAAAGGTCAACTAAAAAAGATCTGTTCTTAGATCACTCTCTTCTTCTTTTTTTGATCCAATTCCACCATTGAATCATAGATCATGGATCCAGTACAATCTCATGGATCACAAAGCTCTCTACCTCCTCCTTTCCACGCAAGAGACTTTCAATTACATCTTCAACAACAGCAACAAGAGTTCTTCCTCCACCATCACCAGCAACAAAGAAACCAAACCGATGGTGACCAACAAGGAGGATCAGGAGGAAACCGACAAATCAAGATGGATCGTGAAGAGACAAGCGACAACATAGACAACATAGCTAACAACAGCGGTAGTGAAGGTAAAGACATAGATATACACGGTGGTTCAGGAGAAGGAGGTGGTGGCTCCGGAGGAGATCATCAGATGACAAGAAGACCAAGAGGAAGACCAGCGGGATCCAAGAACAAACCAAAACCACCGATTATCATCACACGGGACAGCGCAAACGCGCTTAGAACCCACGTGATGGAGATCGGAGATGGCTGCGACTTAGTCGAAAGCGTTGCCACTTTTGCACGAAGACGCCAACGCGGCGTTTGCGTTATGAGCGGTACTGGAAATGTTACTAACGTCACTATACGTCAGCCTGGATCTCATCCTTCTCCTGGCTCGGTAGTTAGTCTTCACGGAAGGTTCGAGATTCTATCTCTCTCAGGATCTTTTCTCCCTCCTCCGGCTCCTCCTACAGCCACCGGATTGAGTGTTTACCTCGCTGGAGGACAAGGACAGGTGGTTGGAGGAAGCGTAGTTGGTCCGTTGTTATGTGCTGGTCCTGTCGTTGTCATGGCTGCGTCTTTTAGCAATGCGGCGTACGAAAGGTTGCCTTTAGAGGAAGATGAGATGCAGACGCCGGTTCATGGCGGAGGAGGAGGAGGATCATTGGAGTCGCCGCCAATGATGGGACAACAACTGCAACATCAGCAACAAGCTATGTCAGGTCATCAAGGGTTACCACCTAATCTTCTTGGTTCGGTTCAGTTGCAGCAGCAACATGATCAGTCTTATTGGTCAACGGGACGACCACCGTATTGATCAAATATACACACACACTCATAATCGTTGCTAGCTAGCTAACGATGAATCATGAGTTTAGTGGATATATATATGATTAAAAGAGGTTAGCTTATGAACATTAATAAGAGTTTGGATTCTATCGAGCTTCATTATGTTTGGGTCAACGTTCATAAGATGAACCAGGTTCTTTTTTCTCAAATTTTTATTTTGGTTCGTTTTTAGCTCGTAGATCTTTTTATGTTGATTTTAGTAACATTTTTCTGTTTGTCTTGGTTTTTCTTTGATGAATTCTCATTGCTAGTTTGCATTTGATTTTTGTGTGTGGTTGGCTCTAAGTATGGTTTTTCTTATCAACATTTCAAGGTGTTTTTTTCGACAATTCATATATGTCGTAGCACACTAAATATGAAACTACTTGGATATACAACAACTAATTTATGTGACATGCTTAAGTCATTTTTCCCACTTTGAGGTTTCGACAAGACTTTCACATATATTACTAGTCATAAAGTTTAAGTAGATTCAGAATTTTCTACCCATAAGTATCTTTACACTATAGTTATATATGACTATATCGCACATTACTTTAGATAACTTCTGATGATGATTAATTACTGTTATCTATATCAACTTTCATCATATGTTATGTATGTACTTCTATTGAAGTGACTAAAAAGTTACTTTCCAAAATTAGAAAGGAACTTGTGTTGGTAGCTACATTAACGGGGAACATGAAAACATTATTTTTTCTTATAAGTAAAATCATTTTATCTCGTCCTTAATACAGAGACCCAAAGTTCAATCAATAGGTCAATGTGGATAATGATTACCCTAATAATTGGCTATTACATGATAATAATAGAACATGTCGTTTGCTCGGAGTGTATATAGTATATACATATGGCTGATGGTGATTTAAAATCGCACATATGTAAATAAAGACGATATACATCAAACAGTAATCGGAAATTATATACGTAACGCTCTTCACATATTTATTTTAATTGTGTGAGTAAGCATAAAAGAAAAGCTGCAATATCGGCGGCTTAAACGGGAGAGGCTAACAATTTACGAGAAAATAAATAAAGAAAGAGGTATGGGGGCTTTATGTGCATGTTTTCTTTACATACGCAAGTCTTGTGTGTGTATGTCTTCATAAATGTTCAAATTCGTATGGATATGTGGATAAGGAGACAATACACTTGTTCAACTGCTGCCTTACACGTGAGCTTGCTCGTGAGTACCATGTTCTTTTCGTGACTACGCGCGACTTATACAATCTCATTTGGAAAATGTAAAAATCACCAATAGTATATAAAAGACATGATCACTCATTCATTATCGATTTATGTTTTGAATGAAAACTAATAACTTTTTTTTTTGTATGGCATCAGAGTTCAATAAGGTTAATCCAAAAAAGATGAGATTCAAATCATTTAATCGATCAATGATAATCAATAGAGTGATTACCTCGAATTCATTTGTTAGGATCTCACAGAGTTTCAAGAGAGACAAACATCATTCCATCAATGTTAATTGTTTTGACTTTTGAATTAAATTCATGAATTTTCAAGGTGTTGCCAACATTTTTATAAATGTATAAAGTTAATATATTATCCTTTGTAATTTGTATACTACTTCAGCATCTAGCAAATACTGTATAGTATTATTTAATAGAATCGAGTTTTATATATCCTCAATCTTACATGTGGGCTTTACATGTACAGACCAAATTCCAGGCCCAAAAATATATTTATATATTTAGGCCGATATGGGGCCCAATATGCTATCATGTTGATCAAATAAGATAAAACTCTAATATATATGCCAAGTTCAAATTTATATATTCATGTAACATTGGTATGTTATACCAAGACATAAATTAGTTAGCTCACTTAGGAAACATGACTTTTTTTCGAAGATAAAAGGCCGAGTGTTATCGTTGGTTCATGTATATCTTTATTGTTATGAATGTCTGTATAATTTTGAAGTGTTATAAAATTTCACAATGCTCCCATCTTCAAAATAGGGAGGACGATGAGTATCTCTCTCATTTTAAACTCCCAGTGGTAGGTTTTGCGTGTATATTACGCGGATTTGTTACTGAGAGTTTAAAATGGGAAAGACACTTAGGGGGAAAGCGAACTGAATAGTGGGTCGATGGTTGCCTTGCCATGGTTAACACTTAACACTATCCCTTCTTTCGTCAAAGGTCTATTGGTAAGATTACTTATTTTGTTTATGATGTCTATATTGAAATTGTAAACATGACCAAATTTTTTTTGTAAAAGTGAGATGAGTCAAACTCATTGGCAATTTAGTTTAAGAACAAACTTCATCGATTCACTTTATTACGGAACCAAATTCATCATCCTCTATCCCTTTGGAAACAATCCATTAAAACCATCCAAGACAACCCCCAAATCGGTTCAAATACAAATGAGTAATTACCACCAAAATACTTAGAAAAAACTTCCATATTTCAGAACCTTTGAATTTTATCAGCCTTAACCACAGGATTAGCTTTGGCAATCTCTCCACGTCCAACTTCTTTGAAATCAAAGCTGCAATCATGAGTCTCCGGGTACCGATGTTCGCCGCAGAAAGTGCTCCCGCATTTGCACTTAAACCCCATGATCCCAACCTTCTTGTTACAACACAAACACCGGTTGGTTCGTGCAGGTCTCGATGGCTCGTTCGCCTCAGGAACCGCCGAGGAAGATGGCTCGGCCGAGACAACAACAACTGCCGCCTTTTCGGGTTTGGGTTCCACAACAACAGCAGGAGGTTCTGCTATGAAGAGACTACGAGGAGGAGAAGGCTTGAAAGATTTTTCAACAGCAGCTTTAGCAACTGCTGTTTGAGCTTCCTCAGCACAAATGCCTCTGTAACATTTAGAACAGAGATCCATGTTTGATGGTGATCCAAAGAAACCACATCCTTTAACACATAGCTTTGGCTCTGAAGCTTGCGATTGCGTGAAGCTTGTGCTATCGTTTTGTTCCGATCCCATTCTTACTCTCTTGCTTTTCTTCTGTTACACCACATAAATTCAAATTAAAATTTTACCACTGCGATTATTGACAATATACACGACAAGAAGACAATAGATGAGATTAGTCAGACCAAAGATTCCTCAATGTCAGAGGATCTTTTAAGGTTGTCGGGTTTTTGAGGATTAGATCCATAACAAAAGTACAACTATATTATTGACACAGATCGATTTTGTTTTAGCTACGATAACAACAATTTCGTCATCAAATTATGCAATTAAAAAAGTAGATCTGAGTTTCCGAAACACAAATACTAAGATAACACAAGAATCTAATTCAGATCGGACAAGACACAGAATCAACTAAATCAATCAATCAATCAAAAATACACAAGACAAAGGAGATTGGGAATTTTTACCTGTAGAAAACGGAGATCTCTTTCTTCTGGCGATTTTAAAGAGAATTAACAAACAACGATTCACAGTTTGTGTTTGTTTCTGATCTTCGGAAGTAATCTTCGTTAGATGATTTGTTCTTAAATCGATAAGAATTGAGAACGACAAGTCTTTTTCGTTAATCGAGAACAACAAGAGAAAAATTAGAGAAAAACAGAAACACGTAACTATGGAGGAACATACATGTGTATATATTTATATGGTATGAGTCACGCTACGGTTTTCACTTTTTTTAAGTTGTGTTCTTCTACACCTCCTTATTGTACACTTTCGTAATCTTAACCGTGCGATTCTTTTGGCTGACCTAATCTGACGGTTATAATTTATCATCGAGCAGCTAAACGGAATAATAATGGCACTGTTTTGTAAAATTTCCAAAGTTATGAAGTCAGAACTGTACTTTCGTAGCTGACGTGTATATTTCCTTTATTTTTGAATTCTGACTTTCCATTTTTTTATTAATTGACATTTTTTATCCAGTTTGATCCAAAAAAAAATGATGTAGGTTTTTTTTTCCCATAATAGGAGTACAAACTAATAGGTAAAATTAACAAATTTAAATGTATAAATGGCCTTTGGGGTTGTTTAAGTAATGATTAAGATGGTATTATTGGTGGACTTTTGGGGAAGATAAAGATAAGATATGCCTTCTTCATCACGCCCTGGCTTGGTCTAAACACGATTAACGCGTTGTCAAGATTTAAGTGGAACTTGGTATCTTATTTTAATAATTCGAAAATTTTATTATTTTAAACTTATGTACTTACGTTCATTTTTTTTCTTCTTATTAAGATCCTAACCAGAAATAGCTCAACCACCCCACATTTTTGCTTATAGTTTTTAACTTCAAGAGATTCGGATTTAAAAAAAAAAAAAATTGTCGTACTGTCCCACGTAAAGATTCAATTTTGTGTGTGACAGATGTAAGTTATACACAATGATTTTCTTCAACTAACTAGATTGAGTTTGTTGGCATGTTTTACTATATATGGTCTCGATTTAAGATGATATAACAAAACAAGATAATTAGTTCAGATAATGTTAAACGTTCAATATCTGCATTTTGAGTTAAGATAATCTCAATATCTGCATTTTGATGTCTACTTTTATTTATAATTTTAGCCAAACTTGCCACACTGGGAAAAACGTTATCAGTTTTGGCACTTTCTTTCTTCTGTTTTCTTGATCTCATTTATACAAAAATGGAGAAGTTCTTATGATCACGTAACCAAAATTTATAATTTAATTCAAACTCTAGATTCTGGATAAGACTAAATCTGTGTAACTTGGGTTACTGATATAGGTTGAATGCACATGGATCTTCCTCATATAAAGACTATATAATATACTTAAATCGTTGACATAGAATCTCATAGAACTTTTCAAAGGGGAAAAGAATCTTAGTGATCCTCCAATTAATAATTCAATTATACTTTGCTCATATTGATCGGTTTAGCCATCATGGCTTTTCAGAGACTTCAATTTTGGATGACAACTTGTTGATCCGAAAGGCAGCAATGCAGAGAGTGATATTACCAAACACCGTTAGTGCTGCCTGAAGAGCGACCAACACCTGATAATGCAGTCCAACAATTACACCATTAAGTAGGAGTGAAGAAGCAAACGAAACATATCACAGACTTATAGCTAAAAGTTGGAGTCAAGAGTTTCTTGACCTCAAGAGATTCATCGTTGTAGAAGAAATGCCATGTGCATGCACAGAGAGCTCCACCAAGCAAAGGTACCTGATTAAGAACAACCAAAAAGCTCAGAAAAATGAAATCATGTAATCTAGGAAAACGGCTTAGAGCTTTCTCACCATTCCCCATGAGAGACCTTTCCAAGACTCATAACCCTTTCTTTCTCCATACTTCCATACCAATGCCATCGCCGTAATCCTTTAGTAAAAACAACACCAGAATTAGAAAGACATTACATTTTTCTTGTTTGTTAGCTCCAACTGCATTTCAAACCATAATGAGAGAAGCTTAATCTACATTGTGAGTGAAAGATCGAGACTTTATATGTAGATGAAGCTTCTCTCATAATGATATCAAAAACTCGAAAAACCCACAACATCAAATACTCTCTTGTGTCACTATAGATCAAATGTCAAATGTTTTCTAAGTGAGAATTTCAATCAATAAAGCAAAGGAAGAAGAAGAGAACCATTCGACAACGCTGGAAACATGAACGGCCCAAGTGGGTAAAGACAACGCATTGGACGGTTCGCTTAGCTGAAGAGAATCCACCACCGCCGCCAAAGCAGTAGCATCTGGTCCCGCCGTGATGAAAGCAGCCGCAACCAAACTGGTTCCGATAAGACCCGACAGCGCAACCGGGTCATGAATTAAACTGCGGCTTCGGATCCGAATTACAGGTTCGTTAGAGGTGGTGAGAGAAGAAGCTGGACGGCTCTCAGAATGAATTCGCCGGAAATTGGGTTTGGCGCAGCAGAAAAGAACGGTGGCTGTTGAAGCAATCGCCATGGCTGAGATTTTTCTCCAATTTCCAATTCCCAAGTTCTGGTTTAATTTTAAACCGGTTTGCTGTTGAACCGTCTTTTATCATTTTCACAAACAAAATTAAACTAATCGGTTTATTAACAAATTCTGGTTTTTCTAATTACTTCCCATCTTTGAAGTTGAAGAGAAAAATATAAAGACAAAATGGAGATTAGTACATTAAAAATCTCAAATTCTGTATTGAATTATTTATATTACAAGAAGAATTTTCCAATTATTTGTAGTACATATATATATGTATAATCAAAATGTGGAGTGAAACAAAATCAAAATGTTAAAATGTGTTACTCTTTTCCTTAGACCAGATCAAAACGAGAGTGAACCCCATCAATGACATTACCACCGTCTGCAAAACAAAACAAAAATCTCTATAATCATCATCAATAAAAGATTATGCTATGTCAAAAGGATATGAGACTTACAGATATAGCAGGAGGAATCCCCACAAGAGGATCTTGAAAGAACTTAGTAGCAAGCGCTAGAGCCAAAAGGCTACTCTGCATTCCTGATATATTCACAAACACATTTCTCTTCTCAAATCTTTAAACCAAATTGTACTTTCTTGATAAGATTTTCCAATACCATAAAGAGTTAGTACCAGTTTCATAGGACAATGTTCTTTGCATGGCTTTAGCGTCTGGAGCGTTTCTAAAGACAGAACCGGTAAGGAAGTATCCAGCGAGGAAAGCTGAGAGATGAAACATTGTTACTAGTAACAATATGGTGGCTCCAAATGGAGACATGACCGAGTTTATGTTCAATGCGAGTGGTGCTCCAACGCAGCAAGCTGTGTCGAGAACCGATAGAATCGGGAGAAATGGTCGGATTGCATTTGATACTTTTGGGAACAACCTGTAAAAGAAGAAACAAAAAGGAGATAAAAATGGTTATACTTAGAGAAACAACTTGTGGTTATTTCTAGTTGTAGGCTTGTAGCTATATCTCTCACTTGTTTAGTAGCAATCCTGCAGCGATTGGTGCGATTACAACCTGAAGAATGCTGGATATCATTCCTTTTACATCAACGGGTAGTTTCTTCCCAATGAGCAGGAGTGATAGCATCGGTGTGACAAGAACCGCAGTAGCGGTTGATAGAGATGTCATGACGATGCTAAGAGGTGCCAATGCTGGATCAGTTAGGAATGTCGCATAGTTTGACAACTGAGCTCCACTAACACATGATACCAACATGATTCCAGCACCTGAGAGATTGAGAAAGATTGGTTAATGTGAGAGATAGGTTAAGAGTCTTGAATGATGAGAGACAGGGAGCTTTTACCAATTGGAGTTGGGAGTTGGAAAAGAGAAACAGCAGCTAGGCCAAAGATGAAACCTAGGACAGGCTTTACGAGATATTGTCCAACATAACCGAGGAGGATAGCTTTTGGTCTTTTGAAAGCTTCAAGAAAGTCTTTCTCGTTTGAATTGATACCAACCGCAAACATCAAAAAACCTAAAGCGGGCACAAAGTACCTAAAATAACAGGAGAGTAAAGAAGAGCTTTTTAGCAAACCTCATGTCTACAATTCAAAGTCTTAGATCAATTTGACCTTGTTCCAATGGGAAGAACCTCGACGTAAACCAAGTGAAAGAAGGAGGATAGATAAGAGCTAATATTGTACTCGCCAACACTACATGAGGAAGAATTGAGTTTGCTTTCTTCATTCTATCCACTATAGAAGGCTTCTCAATAACCTGCAAGCCACTTACTAGATTCATGTTGGTTCTCGGAAGTAACATAAAATTCTTAACAACTGAAATCATCAGCAAACGAAGAACAAAGTAGCAAAACTGTGATCCAGGGATGATTTTTAGCTAATCAGATTCAAAAGTAGGATAATTAACAAGTCTTCAATAGTGCAAAATCACATTTTGACATTAAAGATGACACATTTTGAGAAGACTATTCAAACCCAACATAACATAGAATGGAAAAGGAAAGATCCCATAGCGCACACCTTGAATGGATCAGCTCCAGGATCCAAACCCATCTCCGAGAAATTATCAGATGCATATCTACGCCACAAATTCCTCGATCCGCCAACTGTGTATATAGTAGGTTGAAGAAAACCATGAGAGAAGAAAGTGTAAATTTTGCAGGTACCCAACAAGCATAAACGCCTGAGGATCGATGAGAGTAAGATGAACAAACCTTGAGAGATTGGGTCGATGCGAAGTGGAGAACTCAGAGAAGTGTTCGAGAAGATGTTGGGCGGGAAAACTTGAATCCGTTGACTGCGATAAACAGCTCGTGGTAGAAGACGAAGTGTTGACTTTAGGTGCAGGGTCTCTATTGGAGTTGTGATCACGCTCATTTTTTTTCTTTGGACTTTGTGATCTTTCAGATTCTTCAGAAGAAGTGGCGAAACTCTGAGAGTTCTGGGAAATGGAAGAAAGAGGGAGAGATTCAGAGAATCTGGGACCCGAGAATCTGTCGCATCATCAACCTAACAAAACCCGACCCGACCCAGTTAGAGTTTAAGTTTCTGGAAATGGCCCACTGGGCTTTAAGATAATGTATATTTCAAATTATGATTTTCTTATTTTAAAACTGATATTTGGAATATAATGTGTTGTGTAGTGAGAAAGACGCAATTAATATACTTAAGTTAGGGTAATAAAAAAATCGGTACAAGACTACAAAGCAAAGACACAAATCAAGGAGAAAACTTCCACAAATTGTCTCTCTTTCTTTCCTACACACCAATTTGTTTTGTGATTCTTTCGATTGCATTCTTCTTTTTCGAATTCCCGATCACTGGATTTTCCCGTTTAACCGGAAAATCCAGTGGATTAGATTTTACCCAGTGTTATCTTTTTGGATTGGATTCGATGACTGTTACGGAGGACGAAAAACCGGTTCTTGAGCTGCTGGTGAGAGTTGAAGACGACGATGAGAAAGGGCCTTATGTGAAATTGAGTGAGGTTTTAGAGAAAGGTCAAGAATCAGAGCAGGAGAAGGAAGAAGAAAAGACTGATTCGTCGCGGTTTTGGTTTTGGGTCAAGCTTTCTCTTTTATTCGCCTTTCTTGCTGCATTGGCTGTTGTGGGTTACATTTGGATCGGTCCATTGATCATGGATAAGGTTTGATTTTAACTTCCATCATCAGATTCAGTTTTAGCTTTATTTGCTCTTGCATGTGTCTCAAAAAGTTTAATTCTTTGTCTGATTGAATTCTTTAACTCATGATTATTCACTCTTGTGGAAGATTCTAAGTAGTCTTGAGGAATGAGGCTGATCTAGTTGCGTATAGTCTGCATGCTTGTAGTCTGACTAGATTTGATGTTGATGCTTAATGTATCTATTAGTATTCATGTATGATCAAAGAGTTCTTGCATTTGAGCTTGTTGTATGTGTAATGTCTTTTACAATCTTCACTAACAAGGGGAATTATCTACTTGCCTGGTTCTGCAGGAGCTTATACCGCTTATACAATGGGAGATACGAACTTTTACACATCCTGTGTGTGGTCTTCTTGTTTTTGCATCAGTGGCGATATTTCCAACTATACTTCTTCCATCTACACCATCAATGTGGATTGCTGGGATGACTTTTGGTTATGGCTATGGCTTTCTACTTATTATCTCAGCTGCAGCTGTTGGTGTTTCGCTACCTTACTTTATTGGACAACTCTTCTGCCACAAAATTCAAGTATGTGTTAGCTCCCTAAAGCTGCTTCCTTTTCGCTTGAATTTGTCAGAGTATCCAAGTTTTAATCATGATTGAAAGTTCTGAGGTAGGTTTAGAAAATACGAAGCTGCTCAATACATGACTCTAAAGCTTGGTTATCTTGGTTTGAACTAGGATTAACATTGTTTTGGTTTCCTCAAATGATGTTATAATGTAGTTGCATTTGTGAATGTAACTGTGTGAAATGTCATTTTACTGAATTGTGTTTGTCTCTTTTTTCTTGTTATTCTATAGGGATGGCTAGAAAGATATCCTGATCAAGCAGCCGTATTAAGAGCTGCTGGTGAAGGGAATTGGCTTCACCAATTTCTATTAGTAACCTTAATCCGGATTTCTCCATTCCCTTACATTCTTTATAACTACTGTTCTGTAGCAACTCGTGTTAAGTATGGTCCTTACATCACGGGCTCTCTCTTAGGCATGGTGCCTGAGGTTTTTGTCGCAATCTACACGTAAGTCAGCTTTCTATCTCTTCTTTTCAATTCCAAAACATTTTGTTAGGTCCAATACTGTTTACATCAATGCTCATTGCACCTACTCAGCAGAAAACATCCCATAATAAGAATACTTAGTAAATCCTCACATTACACTATTCCACTACTGTAGAACAGTTTTAGCTTGTGTCTAGCTTTTATTTTAGCTTCTAGAAGCCTAAGTAAAAAGCCCTTTTCACGGATGAGTCAAATGTCTCGTTTCTGTGTTGCAGAGGGATACTTGTAAGGACATTAGCAGAAGCATCTTCTGCAGAAGAACAGGGTCTCTCGGTAACACAGGTGATTCTCAACATTCTCGGCTTTTTAGCAACAGTGGCTACAACGATTCTCATCACAAAGTATGCGAAAAGACAGCTGGAGACGATGAAGAAAGAGGACGAAGCATTGTTGCAGTAAAACTGTAAAACCACGTGACAAACTCTGAGCTGCTTTTGTCTCTCTGCTACTTTATCTGAAACACCCCTTGTCTTCTTACACAGTACAGGTCTCAGGTCTGTTCCTAGATGTGAAAGAGCTCTGGTTTTTTTGTCCTTGCTTCTTTTAATCTCATTTATTAACAGCCTTAAAATTTGAGAAGAGAAAAATGGTTAACAAGGAAAAATCTAACACATTACTTTTTTTTTGTAATTATTGTAGTCAAGTTTTATGTTTGGCATGAATGAGAGAACTGAGAAGAATATTCGTATATCTTTGTGTTTTTACTCTGTGGTGATACTAATGTTTACTTTTTCGTGTCTGTCCAATCAAAACAATGTTATTTAAAGCTTGTCAGAGAGTAACGTTTAATATTTTGAATGTAACTTAGATTCTTCTGAACATATTAAATGATGGATAGAAGAAAAGAAGAAGCAGAAAACTTTAGCTATGATTATGGAAAGAATTGTCATGTGGATCATGTGAGTCCAATTAAATGAAAAACATACACCAAATAATACAATTGTATGAAAATGTTGCATATGTATGGTTTATTAAAATTACTTTTACTATTTTTAGTTAAAATTTCCTTTACTACCTCTAAAATGGTTCAACCAACACCACCCCAAATAAATGTATCTTTGTACCTCCAAAAGTAGCTTTGGTACAAAACCCAAAAACCCTTTGAACAAAACTTATGCCTAAAAAACATACATAAAGATTTTGAAATTTTGTCTTACCCCAAGAACCCACAAAATTTATAATTTGTCCTTTTCTTTAACACAAATTTGGGTCTTTGTGTACCCACATTGAACGTATTAAATGTCAAGTTTTGCTTAAAAAATGATGGATAAAATTATTAAATTCACAGTCAACGTCATGCTGGTGTGTCCACTTCTCATTTTCATAAGAACTGATTTCAAAAGATATAAATATTACTTATAATGTCATTTTGAAAATGTTACTTCAATAAGAAAACTTTCATTTGTGGTGGAGAAAGCTTCTATCGTCGTCTCCATAGCAATGCAATAAACTATTACGTTACGTTACAAGATAATAATCTTATTGCAATACACATACATACACCTACAATAAGATTGTTCACATATAAAAAAATTCAATTTTTATACTGAGAAAGTATAAATTGTCAGGTCATACAAGTCAAAGGCTCAAAGCAATACAACCGTTAGTGGCAGATTTGTAAATAAATACGTATCCAAAGGGTAAAAATTGAACCCGCCGGAATTTCAGTGTCGTCGAAAGCCAATAAAGCTCGCAGTCCCAGACGCGCCTCGAAGCTCTCCATGTAAATTGACGAAACCATCCTCACGCTCTCTCACAGCTAAGGTTAATATCGTCTTTTTCAAAGTCTAATTAGAATTCAAAATTTCGAGTCGTTACAAAAACCGGAGCGTCCCATGCTTTTGTGCTTCGAGTACGTTTTGAATACGGTGTCGTTTGAGAGCGGATGATATTAAATAATAATATATATTCCATTTTGTCGCATAAACAAAAAAATCTCTGAAACAGCGAAATTTGTGCCGTTTTTTTCCTTTCCTGCCTTGTGCTTCTGTTTCTGCTTCTGCTTCCTCTTCATCAGACCCAATGAATCAGAGATTCTTCTGAGAAAATTAGGGTTTTGTCTCCTCAATTTCATTTGGTAAACTTCAGGTATTTTGCAAAACCGATCAGTGATTTTCTTCGGTTAGTTGCATTTCCCCAAGAAAGAAAAGAGAGAAAGAGATTGTGGAGGTTTTAGAGAGAGCGAGCGAAAATGGAGATGGATGAAGATATGGAAATCGAGCCAATGGTGTTTGAGGTTAAAGAGATCGATCTGGAGTACGAATTTGATGCGGCGAGGTGGTACGATTTTACTCGGGAAGAGTTACCGGAGGAGTCTCAAGCCGCTGAGTTCTGGTTTCACTCTGCTCCGTCGTACGCTCCTTCTCGTGAGTTTTAATCACACTCTCTCGGCCTCAAGTTTTCATTTTCGTTGACTCATGGTTCTGCTTTGATTACAATTCACAATTATATTTTGAATCCTACATTTTCAATTTTGTAATTGATGTCTCTAAATCTTAGCTCCTTTTTGTCAGCATTGTGTGAACTTTTTAGGATAAAGGTGTATTTGTTGATGATTCTTTGTGTGTTTCAGCTTTTGTAACAAAACTGTTACTAAGAGAGGAGGTTTATGATGACAAGACGGAGGCATCTACGAGATCAGAGGATGAGGAAGTCGTTGCAGATGTTTGTGATAAGTATAAAGGAACCTTTCAGCAACCAAATCATTTAGCCACAGATTTTAATAAGACAGGTGAATTTATAATCTCTTAAGTAGTTTACCAGTTTGATTATGGTTGTGAGATTGGATAACTGAGGTAGAAATAAAAGCATAATGTTGAAGAAGACTACAAGATATGTTTTAGATTCTTCAAATGATCTTTGCCTTTTCAGGAAGTAGAATGCGTTCTGGGATTTTTTCCTCCCAACAACAACAAGGTTGTAATTTGAAGAAAGTTCCAAATCAGCCCATATGGAAAGGTGATTATTTTGCTATAATAGCAACATGACCATGCATGTAGTTCAATTACATTTTGGCTCTTTATATTTTTGTATCATCAATTACATTTTTCTTTTGCCTTCAAATGTGGTCCATCTTACTTCTGACCATCTTTGGTATATACTTTATTGATCAAACTTGTTGCCCCCTTAAAAATACATATGTACTACTGTCTTCATCATTGCTAATGGTGTCACTTTCTCTACTTCTATTAGGGCCGACGGTTAGCAATCACAAACACACTGATAAACCAAAATTCCGAGCTAAGTCAAGCATCAGACCAACTCCAAGGAGCTCAACATTAATGAGACCTACTGCTAGCCAATTAGCAAAACAAAATAATGCCAGGTGACTTTTGGAGCATGTAAATCTAGGTGCTTTATCTTCTTGTCAACTTGATTTTATTCACCTAATACGTGGCTTCTTTTGCTGGTTTATAGTAAATTCCATATGCAAGTGGATCAAAGTCATGATAAAGGAAGTTGTGGGACATCTGGGACTGAAGTTCAAGCGTCTAAAAGACAGAAGCTTGATGGAGGTCTTCTTCGTAAGGTAGAGTATTTTGCAGACTTTTCAAATAGGGTGACTGTCATGGTACACTGAGTTGAGTAGTGTATACTTCTTTTTAACTATGTACTAGGTATATATATCTGATAATCTGAATTTAGGTGCTGAAAGTAGTGGCAATAAAAGACATTTGTTCTCTGTTTCAGGTTGCTGATACAAAGCAGGAAATGAGTTTTGTCCACAAGATCCCCAAGAAGGTTTGCTTTCTATTGCTTGAATACTCTTGATCTTGTTTATAGAGTTTTACAATGAAATGTAAATCATTTAATTATTCCTAAATGGTTTTGCAGGATACAACTCTTGATAAAAACGCTCAACATGCCAGGACAAAGATTACTATCCCACAGGAGCCTGATTTTGCTACATCACAGAGGGCTCACAGGATACGGTTAGCAGCTAAATGTTTGCTGAAAGTGAATAGTTACAGGAAAGGTCACATCTCACCGGCTGTTTTGCTAATGATTATTTCAGGCACAAGAATGATGCGAAGTTAGAACAAGAGCAACCAGCTGTATATAGATTCAAAGCACGTCCATTTAACCGAAAGGTTTGTAACTTTGCATCTGCTACTTAGAAATGTGTGATAGAAATGATATTCATTTACATAGCCAAAAGCTCAATCTCGTGTTTGTGATCTGTAGATATTTGATGCTCCTTCATTGCCCATCCGGAAAAAGAGCACTCCGAAACTACCAGAATTCCAAGTAAGCCTCACAAATGAATTCTTCTCAGCTGCTATAGTGATTCCATCATATCCTGGTTTAAGGCTTTAGATTAAATTATTTCCATTTCTTATCAGGAATTTCATTTGAAGACTTCAGAAAGGGCTATGCAACATTCATCAGCAGTAACAACACGGTCTCATGCGTATAAGGTAGCATCGATATTTCTTTATATTAGTTTATCCTGTGTCCTGTGATCTTACCAAGGTCTCCCATCTAAATAACTTGATCCTTGCCAAAGCGCTGCCTCTAAAGTAATAAAAAATTCTTTGTGACAGGAGTCAGACAAATCTATTATAACTGATATGCTTGACGGTGATAACAGAGAAAGTAGGAGGTATGACTTATTATAAAGTCACTAATCACAGAGAAAAATATGAAGGATTGCTTGATTTCTGACTTCAACTTGCCTTTGATGTGAATGTAAAGTTAAAAGTTGAATTTTTCTTGCAGACCAAGCGGTATGGATATATCTAAGCATGATGTCTCAGAAGGAAGTCACGTTTTTAAAGCTCGTCCTCTGAACAAGAAGGTACTATCCATTCTCGAGTCTCATTTGCTTGCATTATAGTATTTCACACCTAATATAGGTTTCCGCTCCTGCTAAACAGATACTTTCAAGCAGAGGAGACATGGGCATTTTCAAAAATAGCAAGCGAGAAACAACAGTACCTTTGGTATGGCAGTCTTACCAATTATTCTTTGCACTTGATCTTCTGGTATGTTCATGAATGGAGTTTCCTAATGAGTACATAAACTGTTTTCTGAAATGCAACACAGGAGTTTAGTTTTCATTCGGAAAAGAGAGTTCAACCAGATTTACCGACAGACCTTTTCAGCAAGGTACAGCTCATGAGTTGACGTATGATCTTTCTAAAACGCACTCTAGTTACTGAAATATTCTCCTAGTTTTTGACCTGGTTTTATTAACTTACAGCTCTCCATAAAATCCGAGATACAGCCAAACGATGGATCTCGCACAAGATTATTTCAACCAAAGGTGCAGCTTGTAAAACTCAATTTCACTTGACTTGTTTTCTTCCATTCCCAAGTCTAATCATTGAGTTGCAATCTTTTTTTTGGTATCAGGTCTCAAAGGAAAATAGAATAAACTCTTTCCAAGCAAGGAATGAGGTAAAACTCTAAACTTGAATATAAAGGAGTTTGCAACCCCTTATACCGGAGGTTTCTTAATTCCTTAATCCGATACCCCGATCCATTACAGGTAACAAGAATGGCAGCGGCAAAACCAGTCTCTTCAGCTGGACAACAAATGCAATTTGGTAATAGTGGAATAACTCCTGAAACAAACCAGCAATGGACAGCTAGGAGGTAAGCTAATATAATAAAGTCAAGTCTGCAACCACGAACTTATGAAATATGCATCTGATCAAATCAGGAACAACATGTGTACTTATATCTTTTGGTGTCAATGTTGTTTCTAATTTTGCAGGAACTTAGGCATTCGCTGATGGATCAAAACGCATTTGTAGTATCTGGATTCATGTCCTTATGTACATTCAGATTTGGTTCTCTTCTCAGTCTGATCATGTGGTATAACTCCTCCAACGCAAAGCTAACATTTTGAAATCCAAAAGAAGCAGAACAATTCATCTTGAGGACAAGGGAAGAAAGGAGAAAGCAAAAGCAAACCACATTCTTCAGTTTCTCATTATATTAGCCATGTATTGCATCTCCCTCTCTCTTTTGCTTTCTTCGGTATCTGTTTTCTTACATTTAGTATCATAAAACGGATAAACAGAAAATGTAAATCAGAAATACTTTCAAGTTCTCAATACAACATGTGGTTCATAGATCTACATATCTCTCTCTTGGTTACTTGTTTGTCTCTTGCTGATCTCGGTTACAAATCTCGGTCTATAGTGACTAGATTCCTTCCAAGAGACTGAAAACAGTTTAGAAAATGCAAACGAAGATGAAATTTGTTTTTTTATTATTCTTACGTATCACGTTAGTGACACCATTGTATAATGATGTCTTCACATCTTCAATAAGATACACACATCAAAATCATAGTAAAGACACGAACAAATATAAGAGTAAACACAGAAACTTAATCCTTTTTCTCAGACACCAATTCCTCTTGTTCCTTTCCAAACAACTTATGCTCAATATGTTGAGCAAATGTCCTTGGAGGAAACTTAGCCGGAGACTCAACACTCACCATATCAGGCAACGGCTTAAGAACAATCTTATCCTTTGGTGGCTCACAAAACACAGCCCAAGAAATCCTAACCTTCTCCTTATTCACCAACCCACGATGAAGTATACTCTTATACTTCCCATTACTAAGAATCTCCAAAGTATCTCCAATGTGCATCACAATCGAATTAGGAACACATTTTGCAGTGACCCATTTGCCCTCGTAGAATAGCTGCAAACCCGGAACCATGTTGTGAAGCACCAGAGTCTCTTAAGGATCAATATGTTATGTTTTACAACAAACTAAAAAATAGATTTTACTGTCATGAAAAATGAATCAATTCAAATTGTAATATTTAGAATTTTATATTTTTTTTTAAAACAATAACATGTTTTTCAAGTATTTTTCGTTTGTTAAATTGATATTACAATTTGAATATTAAAATAGAAGATTTAATGTTAGTTTTTAGTATTTACTTAGTTAACATATAAAGAATGTTTGGGAAAATGAATATTTACCAAATGGGTTCTAAATTCCTCATAGAATACTCTTGGAATGCTAACCCGAACAAACCATCTAAATTTACATCTTTCAAATTCATTCCTCTTATGTATTTCCTTGGTATCCTCTACGAAAGTCTACAAAAAGAAAAGCATTAACTAGTTATGGTATATGAAATATTATATTTATTATTAAAGTAAGATTAATTGTTTATATAGTTACGCTTACATGTTTCTCTACCGTCATGTCACCTACTATCACATCATCTTGGCTAAGGAAACCTCTAATAATAGATGTATCATAATTGATTTGTGTGGATATTGACATGTAATATCGAAATTAGGTTAAAACTAATTATTAATGAGAGAAGAAATAAGCATATCAAATGAGTCATACCGTTCTTTATATAGGATAGGGATTGGCTAGAATCATATTTGGACAGACCCTCATAAGCCCAATTTTTATTGGATACCTACAAACTCCGCACTTCCTGTATCAAAGGCTACTACAAAGTTTTTGGATGGTTGACCGATGGAGATAGCACCATAATAAAGCGTAGAAAATTGTCTATCAAACCTGATTCGATTGTTTGATGTTTCAAATATGGTCGAGTTCAACTGAACACTCCCCCTGTTTATTTTGATTCTTCTGATCAGGCTAATCGTGACGACATCATTTGTATCTTGTCCATGCCATGAGAGCATTAGCATCCACAACAAGAGAAAGCATATTATTCTAATTCTCATAGCTTACGGTCAATATAAAATTACACGTGAGAAAACGAATGCTAAGCATAGATATTTGTTTGACAAAACATAGATATTTTATATATTAGTTTCATTAGAAAAAATAAAATTGCAATGTACTTAAAGAGTATAGAATTACAACTAGAAATGTAAACATTATATGTTTTTCAAATATATACAATATTTGGCTTAGTCATTTTCTACATTTACTTCTCGTCAATATGATTTTGATATGGTAGAAACTAAAATTGAATTTATGGTAAAAACTAATTAAAAGGATAAATATAAGCATAAAGTCGTCATTATGTGTTGATATTTATTGATGAAAACTAATTACTAAAATTAATTTCACGTGTAATATTCTTATAGAGATAAATATGTACATTGGATCAAGAAAATTAATTAATTTAGAGAGATATTAATTTATAGATAAATTAATAAAATTGTACATCTTTTATAAATTCTTGAATTTTTTTGATATAGAATGTAGTTTTTTCTTTATAATCAATAGTAATTATAAGTAGCAAGCAATTATTAAGTTTAAAAAACAATACAATTTTTTTTATGTTGTAAAATATTAGAATTGAACATTACAAAGAATTAATAAAAATTGAAGAAAAAAATACTACAGTCATATTTTACATATGATATTTATAATATATATTAGTAAATTTATAAAATTATTATTTTATGCTATTGATGGAACCACATATTTATATAAGATTTTCAATTATTTTTATTTATTTATTAATTTATCAATTTGTATTAATTTTTATATTGATCCCAACTCGGGACCGGAAAAACTTATTAATTTATAAAAATAATTAATTTATCGAGTATTAATTTATAGAGGTTTTACTATATATATATTATGTATGTGTCCCACCAATTAACCCAATAAAACAAAACAAATAAAATCAGATAAAGATACATATACATACAAGTTATTTAAAAAATTCCAAACAAAAAAAAGAATTGCATATGTACCTTTTCCGAGGAAATAAAATTTGTGATAAGTTTAGTTCGCATATCTATTTATATTGCTTTGAACGTGAAAGGTATACAGCCAATTAATCATACCAAATTAAACCAAATTTTCAAGAACATGAACAATGTACAGTACCAAATTACTAACAAATTTTCAACCATTTTGATACTTGCGTTTTTTCTGTAGATTATTATTTGGATAATTATACTAAAAATATAATTTATCATGTTGGATGTGGTAGATGGTTGTTTACTTGTTTAGACAGGAGAGAAGAAGGAGATTGAGCCATACCATTAAGTAGTGGAGTTAAGCCCAAATATATAATTGGGTTAAAAAGGCCATACCATTAGTAAACAATCGATTCCGAAGTTGATCCATACCAATAGCACACAATCAATTTGGCCATACCATTTGTTGAGTTCAGTGACTGCTTTGAAAGAAGGCACACTAATGCTTTCGTAGATACAAAAGTTAACTAATTCAGGGGAATCAAAGTTTGGTTTGCATGTAGTTTGTTTGGGTTTTATTTTTATATTTTATTTTAGAACTTTGTTTCTTTAAATTAAAGTTTGCTTGTTAAGCTCCGCAATATTCACTATAAAAGGCACAAACACATCAAATTCATGAGAAAGACACAAACACATTATAAAAGAAACTCGCACATAGAGTTTCAAAAATAAGAGTAAACACAGAAACTTAATCATTTTTCTCGGATACCAATTCCTCTTGTTCCTTCCCAAACAACTTATGCTCAATATGTTGAGCAAAAGTCCGTGGAGGAAACTTAGCCGGAGACTCAACACTCACCATCTCCGGCAACGGCTTAAGAACAATCTTATCCTTTGGGGGTTCACAAAACACAGCCCAAGAAATCCTAACCTTCTCCTTATTCACCAACCCACGATGAAGTATACTCTTATACTTCCCATTACTAAGAATCTCCAAAGTATCCCCAATGTGCATCACAATCGAATCAGGAACACATTTTGCAGTGACCCATTTGCCCTCGTAGAAAAGCTGCAAACCCGGAACCATGTTGTGTAGAATGAAAGTTAAAGCGCTTACATCGGTGTGAGCTTCCACACCGAGTGCTAGCTCAGGCTGAGGACATTTTGGATAGTAATTTATCTTCATTTGTAGAAGAAGCTCTTCTAAACCACCAACTTCTTTCTCTAGACGGTCAGGCTCTAAACCTAGACCGACAGAGAGAGCCTTGAAGACTTTAGTCGCTAGCAAACGAAGACACTTCGCGTACTCACTCGTTGCTTCTCTACAATCATCGAAAAACGTTAATAAAAGATTCTAAAACCAAAACAAGATTTTGTTTTCTTTAGTAAAACAATTCAAAGCTTACATGTAATCACTTGGTGTCTTAGGCCAAATTGATAGATCTCTCTTCTCTTCAGGATACGCAAGATGAAAGAAGTAATCTTCCCATTCCAATTGTCCACTCGCGTTGTTAGCCAATTTACTTCCATAGCCTTGAATCTTTCCAGTGGCTTGATCGTTTGCATACTTCTCCTTCTCTTCCACAGACAAACTGAAAAACTCTTCTCCGGCTTTCTTGACACGCTCCATTAGATCAGCTGGTATTCCATGGTTGATCAAATGCATCACTCCCCAATCCAAAGATGCCTTTTTCAGCTCCTCAATACAATTCTCACGGATCTTTTCATCGTCTGACTCGATGTTCTTTAGATCGATTGTGGGAACTTGAGGACCGTCTTCTTTCTTCTCTTCTAGGAAAACATCGTTGATGCTCTCGAGCTCTTCTTTTGGACGAATATATTCTTTTGGAATCGATATGATTCCGCTTTTTGCTAGACTCTCAACTCTTTCAACCGCAACCATCTTCTTTAGTCTTCTGTTTAAAGCTAAAACAGAGCAGAAAACAGAGTAAGAAGTAAATAAACTTAAAAACAGGGGAAAAAACAGAGTAATAAAAAAAATGGATTTGTTTTGTTTTTCTTCTTACACTCTTTTTTGTAATTGGTTGCAAGTAAATGAAATGTGCAAAGACTCTTTCTTATATAGCAAAGTTTTTACTATACTTTTAGTTAGAAGAGTTTGTTACCGAACTAAGAGACATTGTAGAGCTACCGGTGGTTAGTGCTATTGTTGTGAGGTAAGTGCGTGACTCACTTCACGGTCAACGGGAGAGGATGGTTGGGTTGACTGATTGGTCAAAAAGATTACTACTATATGGGCTTGGGTCTAGACTCCCAGAAAAGGCCCAATAGAATTAAACCCATAATCGCTATCAACGTGTTCTTCGTCGCGTGCTTTAAGCGTGTCTCCACGTGTTCACCTCTACTAGTTCTTCTACTAACCACATTTTCTTTTTGTAGTTTGGAAATCAATTACTAAAAAAACAATTTGACTGGTTTTCAATTTCAAATAGACAATTGTATGTGGATCAATAATTCTTTTGGAAAACTAAATTATTTATCTTGTTTGTTTTTTAAAATTTGGAACTCATTTTTATTTTAATGGTTTGTACTAAAGTATATTATCAGCTGAATTCAACTACACATACTACATGTCAAATTTTTTTAAAAAATCACCATGTTTCGAAAAAAAAATCTTCTTACTCATCTCACAGTATTTTTTTTATTGTATAATCAAAGCCTAAAATTATGTCTTTTCTCTATTTTAAGTTTTTGTTTTGTTTAAGAAAACCGGATATTTAATGCTGACGTGGATATTCTGATTATGAGGATGAGAGGAAGGAAAAAATAAGAGAAATCTGCCTAGGAATTTATCTCCACACTTCTCTTATCTCCTAATTTCTTCCCTCCAAATTTATAATAAAACCAAAAAAAAAAAAAAAAAAAAAAA
>Ga0041059_1000796_pt1 | contig 24687 bp, 18 predicted proteins | sample AraColnosormetaG_FD_56232 | JGI IMG/M metagenome (GOLD analysis project Ga0041059, IMG submission 56232) | Arabidopsis roots microbial communities from North Carolina, USA - Col MF nosort | ecosystem: Host-associated > Plants > Roots > Unclassified | place: USA: North Carolina | collected... | reverse complement strand
ATTATAATCTGTTTACTAAAAAAAAAAAGTTTATGTTTGTATCTGATCATATATACTTGATCCTCACAAAAGAAAAAGTGAAAAAAAAATAATTATCTAAAAATCAAGATAATTATAAGATTAAAAATCCATTTTATTGTTTAACTAAAACTAAGCAGAGGACATATACACTAAGTGTATAAAGTTCTTAAGACAAGTAAACTAAAATATGCATCCTCCAGGTCCTCCAAATAAAATAGCTCTTGACCAAAATTCACCAACACCTAATATTTTTTGGACATTATAACAGTTTGGACTGCTTGCGAATGTCTTTAAAGCTGAAGCTAACGGACTCGAAACTTCTTTTGTTATATCAGTGATTATTTTTAAACCATTCACATAGGCTGCTTTCTTGAAACCCTCTTGTGGGAAATGTCCACTTCCCATGCTTGGGCTCTTCTCTTTCACTGAACTGTACACTTCTCCTCCCCAAAACACGGCACTCGCTCCATCAGCTAAACCTTGACGTGTGAACAATGATTTTGGCCAGTATCCAATTGGCTCGTTATTTAGCACAAACCACCAATCTCTTGTAACATGATCCTGCTTAAATCAAAAGTTGTTAACATAATCTTGACTTTTCGATATTAGTTTGAAGAAAGCTAATGTTGTATATTTATATATATACCTGATATATGCTGACTTCTAGTTGATATTGTTGACCATCATAAATGGAAACTGGTTGGGCGAGCATTCCAATTGCATACTTGGTGCTCACGTGTACAAACCCAGGACGTAGTGTATTGTAGCAATGAGTCTTATTATTTCCATCCGCCTATTTAAATCAAAGATAGTAGCCATAATATGAATGCCACATTTAAGAGTCAAGACTTTAAGAAGTTTTGAAAAACTTACAGTCCAGTAAGTGAACAAGTGACTTTGATTATTCTGATTTAGCCCTGGATACACCTAAAAACATATTTTGGAATGTTAGTTCCAAATTTTTGATTTAGAAAATAAGTAAAAATAGGGTCTAGCTTGACTTACAATCCATCCAGCAGAAATGCTTTGAAATCCTTTGTTGCCTGATACAGCCATAGCCGCAAGACTAAATTGATCAGGTGAGACGTTTGGATTCCATACGTTAATGTTTCCTTTTGCTCCATAGTGGTCATCTTTGTAACTAATTGTGGCAAACTAAAATCCGAAGAGAAAAAGAATAGATAATCAAAAAATATTATAAGCATTGTGGACAAGTTACAAGGCGATCTCAATTCAACTACGTGTAATAAGAAATGATTCTTACATGATGACCAGTTAAATCAATTTTCTTGTCCTTTGCAGACACTTGTCCTGGATAGTTGAATCGTAAGGATTGCAAACGTTGAGCTCGTATAAGATCTTCAAGTATAATTCTTTTGACAATGACTGTCCCAACTGGACAACTTATGTCATCTTGTCGAAATGGCAGAGAACTAGTTTTATGAGAAGCGTTGTTATCTTTGGTCCATTTAGGTATAGTTGTGGGTTTCAACTGCATTTATATTTCAATCCATCCAAACATTAATAAGAATTTTATTTATAGATATTTTTTCGTGGTTTGTAGGATAAACCTTAATAGAATGGTTCTTGAGCAAAGGATGATCAAAAGCTAGCTGTTTTTGAATGTCGATGCAGTCAAATATATAACCATGTTCAGTCTGTCGAAATCAAAAGCAAGAAAAAATTGGTGTGGTCTGAAAATAAATGTAACTTGATGATAGTTGTAATATTGTTACAATAGTCAACAATTTTTGTAATGTTTTATGAAAATTTAAGAAAAGAAAGGCTAAATTTACTTGGAAACTTTTGACTGCAGGTTTATTGAGATAGGTAAGTAGCTTCTTCATCTCTTCTTTCTCCTCTTTCGAAGGTATTGTTTTGTGACTCTCTCCAACTAAAATGAGAGCTATTGTTGATAAAGTTAGCAAGATAATTAGTTTATTGGAATACCTCATGATGAATCAAGGATCTTAATCTATATTTTTCAAAAGAAAAAATGAAGCAGAACAACTATATTTATTGTGTCACATAAATCTGAGATCATTTATAACCACCAAAGAACCTATACACAGTAAATGACAAATGTATCTCCCTCTATCTCTATTGCCCATATGTAGATGCTAAAGTAAGATTTCTCTTTTTTTTAATGTACTTTTTTTTGTATAAAGTATATTCCATAAGAAAAAGGAAAAGCTTGTTTATGGATCAATTGACCCCAAAAAAAGTTTTTAGATCAAAGCCCAATATAAAAAAAAAACACAGTAGTGACACAAAGGAACTTAAATAAACCATGAATTGATCTATAAACAGTAGAGATCGATAAGGCGAACATTTTCCATGTGAAGTGTCTTCTTTCATCTATAATATTTTTGACATCCAATAATTTCCTCTATAATATCATTCACATAATTGATAGAAACATTATGTTAGAATTGTCCACATCATTTGAGCTGTAATATATTCTGTTTTAACAAATTATATGGTAGTTGCTTAATCTTATGTCCATCTTCTTCTATGCATCGTTTTCGCGCCTAGTTGTCCAGTCCATTTCAACTACCTACCTCTAATTCTTATCTTAAAACAACATTTTTTAATTTAAGTATTATGCTCAAAGACTAACTAGATAGAAAACCGTTATTAAACATTAAACGAATTAAAAGTCTTACATGGAAAATGTAGGTTTATAAACCACGAGTTATGATTGACAATAAAAAAAATGCAAATCATCAATCAAAAGAGACTTGAGTGCGACTCTATATCAACCATTGCAATTAAAATTATCTATCACAAAAATTTTAGACAGATTAAGTTAATTTAGTCTAAATTCACTAATTTATTTTCTATAATTAGTAATTAACTATATTTATTTATTTACACATTTTCTGATAATTTAGAAATTTGCATGAATAACAAATATAAGATTTTGGAAATTAGTAGCAAATTTAATTAATAATTATTTTTGCCTAAATGAACCAAACTATAAAACCTCCACATACACCAGTCATCAAATTTACAGAGACAACAAACTAAAGTTGGTGGTGATAGAGTGAGAGAGAAACATGGAAGGCAAAGAAGAAGACGTCAATGTTGGAGCCAACAAGTTCCCAGAGAGACAGCCGATCGGTACGGCGGCTCAGACGGAGAGCAAGGACTATAAGGAACCACCACCGGCGCCGTTTTTCGAACCCGGCGAGCTCAAATCTTGGTCTTTCTACAGAGCAGGGATAGCTGAGTTCATAGCCACTTTCCTTTTCCTCTACGTCACCGTTTTGACAGTCATGGGTGTTAAGAGAGCTCCCAATATGTGTGCCTCTGTTGGAATCCAAGGCATCGCTTGGGCTTTTGGTGGCATGATCTTTGCTCTTGTTTACTGTACTGCTGGAATCTCAGGTTCAGGATCTGTTCTTGCTCTGAATTTTGTTTAAAGTTTTCGAATTTAGGTTGAAGGAATCTGGAATTAGGGTTACTTGGTTGTGAGAAACTTGGATATAATGAAGAAAGTTTGATACTTAAAAGTAATTTCACATTTAAAGATTGAAACTTTGAGTAATTTTCTTCTTAAAGTTTGAAACTTTGGTTAGTTTGCCCCACTTTGTTTCTTCTGTGTGAAGATCATAATCTGATTTTGACTTGTGTGTGGCGAATTGGTTTGGTAATGAGCAGGAGGACATATTAATCCGGCGGTGACTTTTGGTTTGTTCTTGGCGAGGAAGCTATCTTTAACCAGAGCTCTGTTCTACATAGTAATGCAGTGCCTTGGAGCTATATGTGGTGCTGGTGTGGTTAAAGGGTTTCAACCAGGGCTGTACCAGACGAATGGCGGTGGAGCTAATGTGGTGGCTCATGGTTACACAAAGGGTTCAGGTCTTGGTGCAGAGATTGTTGGAACTTTTGTTCTGGTTTACACTGTTTTCTCAGCTACTGATGCTAAGAGAAGTGCCAGAGACTCTCATGTCCCTGTATGTTGCTAATTCTCTAGTATCCTTGAGTTGTGTTGAGTTCATATTCTTCACATAGAGCTCATGTGTTTTTTGGTTATCGAACATTTTGCAGATCTTGGCTCCGCTTCCAATTGGGTTTGCTGTCTTCTTGGTGCACTTGGCTACCATCCCAATTACTGGAACTGGCATTAACCCGGCCAGGAGTCTCGGAGCTGCCATCATCTACAACAAGGATCATGCTTGGGATGACCATGTAAGTTTTCCTCTTTAATTACATCAACGGTTGTGCTAAGTATGATAAGTTATGAATTGCATCTAAATAGCAACTCAGAATTTTTGATAATTCTGCTCTTATCTGTTGTCTCTTTTGTTTTATGTGTCTGCAGTGGATCTTCTGGGTCGGTCCATTCATTGGTGCTGCGCTTGCTGCTCTGTACCATCAGATAGTCATCAGAGCTATTCCTTTCAAGTCCAAGACATAAAGTTTCCTACATATTCTCTGATCATCATCAAGCTAAGAATATATCAATCTTTAATTCTATATGCTTTCTTCTTGTTTCCTATGTCATGTGTGATGATCTCTATATGTACCACTAGAGCTTTGATCTTGTAACAGTGTAAATGTGTAATCTATTATGTATCAATGGCATTGTATCTTGTAACATTAATTATGTCAATGGAAGAATACATTGTGTACATGTGTAAGCTCAGAATCTTGTTTGAATATCACAGAGACATAACTGAACTGGACATAGGTATGCTAAGTTGCTAACATTGTCAATAAGTGTTTCCAATACCAAACATTAGCAACATAATTGTAAAATGTGTAGAATTTGATAGAACAACATCTAAGCCGAACTGAACTGGTCTAACACCATCATCGCAAGTATTTCTTCATCTTCTTTCTTCTATAAGAGTCTTTCATTTTCCACTTTTTATAACATGCTTATAACTGAATTTTCAACTTTTGAATCACAGTTTCAGTTATAGATATTCTTGGATGATGTTCAGTTCGGGGTTTTGGTTTTGGTTTTGGTTTTGGTTGATAGTCATGAAAATGCATGTTCTGTTCCACATGGTAGGGTTCCAGTAAAATAATAAAAGAACCAGATTTAGTAACATCTTTCACATGAATGATAACATATTTCACATGTTTGATGCAGCAACTTGTAATATGGATGATAGTCATGAAAGAATCTAATGGGCCAAGAAATGTGAAAGAGTCTACATGACTATCATCCAAAAAAGAGTTGTAGCAATATGGATGGGCCAAGAAAGTGCAAGACTTCAGCTTGAGCTTGACTTTAAGAGAATAAGTAATTTGCATTTGCCCTTTGGTCATGTAGTACTCGGGTTGTTTACATTTATCAAACAAATATCAGAGTTGTTTATTGTTATTTGGGAAAATCTTTAAACTTTCTACATAATCTTTGAGACTAGTGGGAATTAAGAGTGGTGATGTAGTGGATCAAGATTAAAAAAAGTTGATTGTTTAAAACATCGAGTATCTTGCAATACAAAACAAAACCCTTAAACCAATCAATACGAAAAAGATGAAGATGTCAACTTTCCTTTTCAAAAATATGCAAGTTTGAATCCGGATGGTAACATACTGATGTTACTAGTTACACAAATATCTAGGCTAGATGTCCTAATCATCTTCAAAATATTTTGTTGATGTTTTATCTTAAATAATCAAAGTTTTTCAATTATTGTGGGTGTTGTATATATTTAACATAATCTTAATCCATAAACAAAAAGTAATATAAAGGTGTTGCGGGAAAAGGTTACTTAATGGTTAAGAAGTTTGGCTTATGATCATCCCACTTTGTGAAGTATGGCATGAACTTTCTTTTTACCGATATTAGAGCCAAATGAAAGCGGTTTCTTAATCGCCAAGTTCCAACCAAAAAACAAAAAGCCCACATTTACGAAAAATACTCTTAAACCAACATTTTGAATTCATATGATACAAAGCTTCAAATATCCAAATCGAGGAAATTATTTTTTAAAAAAAACAATACATAACTTTTAAATATAAATTGCGAAAAAAGGTAAAGCCACTCATCAAAATTCAAAAGTGATGAGATTAAAGCAAGTGAAGACGCATACATTATCACATTAAAAGTAGCAAACACACCAAGAAATTAGATAAAAAGATAACAAAATAATTCCATCCACTTTCTTTTTCTTTTGTTTTGTCAAGATTTTGTTTTTTGTATTTCAGTCATACGTGTGAATGTATATCAACAACATTGTTTTTAATGTATAAAAATCTCAACTACTATAAAGTAGCTGAATGATATGTGATTAAGATATATATCGAGAGAGACAAGCCAGCAAGAATTTTCAGCACACATACACACACAAAAGATTCAAAGAATCATCTAGTAACAAATAAAAAAGGAGAGAGAAGGAAAATGAACAGAATGAGCAATACAGTGATAGGATTCTTGAATATCCTAACACTAATTTCCTCCATAGTTCTATTAGGATCAGCTCTATGGATGGGTAGGAGCAAAACGACATGCGAGCATTTTCTTCAGAAGCCACTTTTGATCTTAGGCCTAGCTATCTTGATCTTGTCAGTAGCTGGTCTAGTCGGTGCATGTTGTGACGTGGCTTGGGTCTTGTGGGTGTACCTCTTCTTCATGGTCTTCATCATAGTCGCACTCATGGGTTTGACCTTGTTTGGATTCATAGTGACTAGCCATAGTGGTGGTGTGGTTGTCGATGGTAGGGTTTATAAAGAGTTTAAGCTTGAAGCATATCACCCTTGGCTTAAGACAAGGGTGGTAGATACTAATTATTGGGTTACTATAAAGACTTGTCTCTTGGGCTCAGTCACTTGTTCCAAGCTCGCTCTTTGGACTCCTCTTGATTATCTCCAAAAAGACTTATCTCCTCTTCAGGTACTCGTTATAATCATTCCAATTTTTTTCATAATCAGTAAAATTAGTAAACTAGCTAGTCATTTAGAGATTTGTAACATAAAAATAAGCTAGTGCTAAACATTACATGCTAATAATAATTCGAGTAATTGAAATATTCTGATATTTGGAAACAGTCTGGATGCTGCAAACCACCGACGTCGTGCGTTTACAACACGGACACGGTGATACAACAAGACCCTGATTGTTACCGGTGGAACAACGCAGCGACGGTGCTCTGCTATGATTGTGACACGTGTAGAGCTGGCGTTTTAGAGACTGTACGTCGCGATTGGCACAAACTCTCTCTAGTGAACGTCATTGTTGTTATTTTCCTCATAGCTGTTTACTGTGTTGGCTGTTGCGCGTTTAAAAACGCCAAACGCCCTCAACATTACGGCTTCCCTTATGGACGTTACGGCATGTCCAAATCCAGACCTGGATGGGAACAGTCCTGGTGAGATTAACTGCTTAGAGAATTACAATATTTTTTTTCATTGAATATACGTTTATAGGTTTGTTCTCTTTTCTAATGCAACAATTATTTTTATTATTTTCGCGGCATGTAGGTCAAGGTGGTGGCATGGGAGAGATCGGTATTAGTGAAAAATATTTATGTTAATGTTTTCGAATATCACGGTTCAACTTTTTGGTTTCCAATATATAATTATTGATTTTGAACAGAACATAAATTTTTTATAATGAAATTTCTAATTCGAGAAAAAAAAATTTAGTCACTTCCGATCCACAAAATCTGAGTTAAGAAATTGAAAAAAAAGAGCTAAATGTTTTATGTTTATGGAACATTATTTTAAATGTTATTTTAGGTAGTCAAATGGGTTATCTTTGGGCCAGACATTAGTCATTGAGGAGGCCCACAAAGGTATAGAACTAGAGTAACGAAGCCTTGCCTTGAAGGCAATAATCGCTTCTCCCACATCGGAAGTTTGAGGATGGATACTCGTCTGTGACATAGTATAAATAAAGAACATGGTCGAAGCTTGCAAATTACTTACCTGGACGGGGTCAACTCGTGATCAAGAAGACGAGTGGCCTAGGCTAGTGAATTCCATTGCACATAACGGAAGGGTGCTTAGCTTAAGGTCTTCCCTTGTGGAAGAGCCTGCGTCATTATTTGTGGCAGAGGGGGTTTGCGTTCGCGCAGCCCCTACCATTCCCAGTAGTTCAATCTTTTGTTCATGAATACCCATGGCCTAGGCTAGTGGCTTCCTGCACTTGAGGTGCGCTAAGCCTAAGGTTTCCCCAAATGGCCAAGTGGGAGATCCTGCGTCATTATTTGTTGCCTTGGGGGGCTGCGTTCGCGCGGCCCATTCCATCCGCAATAGTTCAATCTTTTTAGCTCTCTGGTAACTGTTATAACATCTGAGGTCTTTCTTTAATTGTTCACGTTTTTGGTGGAGCTATTTTATTGAAGGTTGTTAATTTGACTTTGGAGATGCAATCTTCTAATCAAATCTCCACGTGAGAAGCGAGGATTCTCTCCTCGTCATTATTTATCCTTCCCAATTAGAGTAATCACACTTTTCTGTCACATATGAATTATTAAAATCAGAACTTAAGCGAAATCCTTCGACCACTAAAGAAGAAAATCCCTAACAAATCTCAGAGTTTGTGTTAATTTCTTCTTTCCTTACATCTTTTCCAGAAGAAAAAAAGCTGAAAGATGTGGTTTTTTGGATCGAAAGGAGCATCTGGATTCTCTTCTCGTTCCACAGCAGAGGAAGTCACACATGGTGTTGATGGGACTGGTCTCACTGCCATTGTCACAGGTTTTCTTCTATCAATAGTTTCATGCCCTTTTGCGACTTGGGTTTGTCTAAAGTTGTAGACTTTTCTATAATTATGAATTGATTTCATATGTAGGGTAGAGATTTTTTACTTTTATTGTTTAGACAATTGGAATTTGATGTTTTTATGATCAGGGTCTGTTTTTGGTTCGGTCAACCCTAATAAATATATGGAGGTCATCACCGTTTGTTGTTCTAAAGTTTGTCTTTTTTTTTTGCCAATAAGTAACAAGCTTTTGCTCACAAGAATTGGATTGCTATGTTTGGTGAATTTTAAAGTACAACATGTTTGGGACCATTTGATCTGCAAATAACATGTGCTATTAGAAAGTTACATATATATACATACTTGTCTCTGTTTCAGCTGATTCTAAGTTATGTTATAATCACACACTATACAATTTCTGACCAAAGGAAGAAAAAAAAAAGATTTGCTTGTAGATCTCGTTTCAATACTTTTGTGAAGTGCTGCTTCCTTATTTTGGTTAGATTGAGTATGTAGTTTAGTATGCACATGTTCTGTATCAGCCTATCAGGGTATTGAAAAGGCTAGGAACGAGCTTAATCTATTAGTTGATACAACTTAAGAAAGTGAGATTTCTGAACATGTTGGATCCTCAAGTTTTGTTTTGTTTGTTTTCATGTTTTTTCAGGAGCATCAAGTGGTATAGGTGTAGAAACAGCTCGTGTTCTTGCACTGCGTGGTGTGCATGTGGTTATGGCGGTGAGAAACACTGGCGCCGGTGCTAAAGTTAAGGAAGATATTGTCAAGCAAGTCCCTGGAGCTAAAGTTGATGTCATGGAGTTAGAACTCAGCTCAATGGAATCTGTCAGGAAATTTGCATCTGAGTACAAATCTGCTGGTCTTCCACTCAACCTCTTGATGTAAGCTATTGAAATATCGTGGTTCATCTATAGCCGTTTGGATTTATTGACGTTTATGTTTTGACTTGTCTCAATTTTGTAAGCAACAATGCCGGGATTATGGCATGTCCTTTTATGCTCTCTAAGGACAACATCGAGCTGCAATTCGCAACCAACCATTTAGGTGAGTATGATAACCAAACCAACATTATGGCTTTGTCCTACATTTTATATAATTAGTTTCTAATCAGTGCAACGGTTTTTGTAATCCAAATACATTTCAGGACATTTTCTGCTTACCAAACTTCTGTTAGATACAATGAAGAACACATCACGTGAAAGCAAAAGAGAAGGAAGGATTGTTAACGTATCATCAGAAGCTCATCGTTACTCGTACCCAGAAGGAGTCCGCTTTGATAAGATCAACGACGAGTCAAGGTACTAATGGTGAACCAAATAGTATAATTCTCCGATCCCATCTTTTCTTCTAAAGCCAACATTCTTCCTTGATTTGGTCTCCACATGCAGTTACAGTAGTATACGTGCTTATGGACAATCTAAACTCTGCAATGTATTGCACGCCAACGAGCTTGCAAAGCAACTGAAGGTAAACTACACTAAACAAAGCAAAGATATAGCAAATCAAGAATCTATGTTTCCATGGTTATCTTCAATTCTGGTATATGATTAAAAACAGGAAGATGGAGTCAATATAACAGCAAATTCACTTCATCCAGGAGCCATTATGACAAATCTATGGGGCTACTTCAACTCCTATTTGGCTGGTAACTTCTTTTCTCGGATTCAACTCTCATCACTCCATGTTTCATAAGGTTACACTCAAAGTAAACAAACGCATACATATATTTTGAGTCTCTTCTGATCTCTCTGTCACCGGCTTAATGCAGGAGCTGTTGGTGCAGTGGCTAAATATATGGTCAAGTCTGTTCCGCAGGTATGCATCTAATTTCTGAACCTCACACTAATAACCAATCACTTGCAAACTTGTCACTAGGTTTCTCAGCTTAAGTAGGAGAGAATGATACAGCAGTCTAGCTTTACGGATTGATTTGGTTTTTGTTGGTAATCTGGTTTATAATGTCTGAGTATTCGACTTGGTAGGGGGCGGCAACAACTTGCTATGTGGCATTGAATCCACAGGTTGCAGGAGTTACAGGGGAATACTTCTCAGATAGCAACATTGCTAAACCAATAGAACTTGTCAAAGATACAGAATTGGCGAAGAAGCTTTGGGATTTCAGCACTAAGCTTACTGATTCGCAATGATGATTACCGTTGCAGTAGATAGTTGTTCAGGGAACCTTTACTTTCGATGTCTCTATTGTGACAATACTTATTTCAGTCTTTATTGATACAAAATAAAATGTAAAAAACAAATCTGAAATCATTTCCATTTCAATTCTGCAAAAAGATGGTTTATCCAATTTCAGCCTAAACAAAAGTGTTACTTATCTGTTTTCTCATTGACTCAAAACAGTTGTCTAGTGAACTAACTCGTAGACATAAGTAAGTAAGAAACCAAACAGAAAGAGCTTAAAACATCTTCTGATTTTGGAGTTAACTCATGTTATTGGTGGGAGCTATTTTAAGGACATTTGTTAAATCCTTTAAAAAGAAAGTTGTTAATAAATCCCCATCATTTGACTTTGGAGATGCACTATTCTACACTTCAACCTCAACCTCGTGAGACATGAGGATTAAAGTAAAGTAATCACATTTCTGTCACATATGAACAAATAAAGTTATTTAAATCAGAATAAAAGCGAAATCGCTTGACCACTCAAGAAGAGAAAAACGCTAACAAGTCCCATAGTTTGTGTTTATTGGACTTCTTTCCTCTCATCTTCTCCAGCAGAAACAAAAAAAGCTGAAAGATGTGGTTTTTTGGATCGAAAGGAGCATCTGGATTCTCGTCTCGTTCAACTGCAGAGGAAGTCACACATGGTGTTGATGGGACTGGTCTCACTGCCATAGTCACAGGTTTTCTTCTATCAACACTTTCATGCCATTTTGCGACATGGGGTTGTCTAAAGTTGTAGACTTTTTTTCTTATAATTTCCAGAACTTTTGTCCTCTCTGATTCTGTCTTCGAATTGATTTCATATCTAGTAAAAAGACTTGACTTTTATTGTTTAGACAATTGGAATTTAAGGTTTTTATCATCAGGGTCTGTCTTTGATTCGGTCAACTCTAATAAATATTGAGGTCATCACTGTTTCTTGTTCGAAAGTTGTCTTTTTTTTCAAGAATTTGGATTGAAAATTCCATGTTTGGTGAATTTTAAAGTACAACAAGTTTGGGACCATATGTATAATTGCATGTTAAGGGAAAATAACTCGTCTCTGTTTCAGCTGCTTGTAAGTTGTGTTATATATCACAACTCTATACAATTCCTGGCCAAGGGAAGAAAAAATACAGATTTGCTTGTAGAAATCGTTTCTATATTTTGATCATATTACATTAGGGCCTGAAACAAGAACAATGGAGTCCTTGAATTGATAGAACCCTGTTAGGTGACACTAAAGACTTGCACATACATATTTGAGTGTAGCATCGATTGGGCAAACCCTGAGTCAGCCTAATAGCCTATCAGGGTTTGAAAAGGCTTGGAAGAGCTTAACTGATCATTGGTTGATACAACTTTAAAAAGTAGTCTAGCCTGCATTGAGTTTTCTGGACATGTTTGGTTCCTTAAGTTTTCTTGTCTTTGTGTTCATATTTTCAGGAGCATCAAGTGGTATAGGAGTAGAGACAGCGCGTGTTCTTTCACTGCGTGGTGTGCATGTGGTTATGGCGGTGAGGAACACTGACTCTGGTGCTAAAGTTAAGGAAGATATTGTCAAGCAAGTCCCTGGAGCTAAACTCGATGTCATGGAGTTAGATCTCAGCTCAATGCAATCTGTCAGGAAATTTGCGTCTGAGTACAAATCTACTGGTCTTCCACTCAACCTCTTGATGTAAGCTATTGAATACTGTATATAGCGGTTTTGATTTATTGATGGTTAATGTTTTGAATTGTCTTAATCTTGTAAGCAACAATGCCGGGATTATGGCATGTCCTTTTATGCTCTCTAAGGACAACATCGAGCTGCAATTCGCAACCAATCATTTAGGTGAGTAGGAGAAGTAAACCAACATTATGTGGCTTTGTTCTAAAGTTATATACTTAAGTTAACATCATCATTAGTTTTTAGTCAGTGGCATGGAATTTGTGATCCACTTTATTTCAGGTCATTTTCTGTTGACTAAACTTCTGCTAGATACAATGAAGAGCACATCACGTGAAAGCAAACGAGAAGGAAGAATTGTTAACCTATCATCAGAAGCTCATCGGTTCTCGTATCCAGAAGGAGTTCGTTTTGATAAGATCAATGACAAGTCAAGGTACTAATGGTGAACCAAATAGTAATTCTTCTATCAAAATCTAACATTCTTCCTTGGTTTGGTCTCCGTTGCAGTTACAGTAGTATGCGAGCTTATGGACAATCTAAACTCTGCAATGTGTTGCACGCCAACGAGCTTACAAAGCAACTGAAGGTAACTAGAAAAACAAGAGATCTATCAAATCAAAATCTATGTTTCCATGGTTATATTGATTCAAATCTGGTATGAATAAAATAGGAAGATGGAGTCAATATAACAGCAAATTCGCTTCATCCAGGAGCCATTATGACTAACCTCGGGCGCTACTTCAACCCCTATTTGGCTGGTAACTTCTTTTCTCTTATTCCACTATCATCACCCCATACTTCACAAGGTTACACACAAGTAAACAAACGCATACATATACTTCTTCTGATCCTCTCTGGCATTGGCTTGATGCAGTAGCGGTTGGTGCAGTGGCTAAATATATACTCAAGTCTGTTCCACAGGTATGCTTCTAATTTCGAAGCCTCACACTGGTAACCAATCACTTACAAACTGGTCACAAGGTTTCTCAGATCTTGCTTAAAGGATAAAACTTGGTTTTGTTCCGTTATGTGGTTTATAATGTCTGAGTATACGACTTTGTAGGGAGCGGCAACAACTTGCTATGTGGCATTGAATCCTCAAGTTGCAGGAGTTTCAGGGGAATACTTCCAAGATAGCAACATTGCTAAACCATTACCACTTGTCAAAGATACAGAATTGGCCAAGAAGGTTTGGGATTTCAGCACCAAGCTTACCGATTCACAATCAGGAGAAAGCAGTTCTTGAAAGTAAATGATGTTCAGTGAATCTTTACTAATGGTTTCATGTTTCAACGTCTCTTATCTCTACTGTGACAATACTTATTTCAGTCTTTATCAAAGGAAATAAAAACGTATAACAAATCTGCAATAAGATGGTTTATTCTGACCGGTTTAGTTCTAAACCTTCACCAAACACTTATCAGAAGAAAATGTAAAAAAGCTTTGTAATCAAGTATCAGAAGATTTTAAAGACAACTTTCGAATTCAAAAAGAAGAAGAAGCCACGAGGAGACAATACTGTCAATGCATTATTAAAGTGATGGTCAGAAATGAAAATAAAAATCAATGATGATAGTTTTCTAGTTTAAACTCACTTTATTAATGGTTTCATTAGGAAGGTTAAGTAATTAATTAATCTTTGTGATTGGAATTTGGATCATAACGTGCAAATTGTCGATATAGAGTGTTATAGATAGGCTCTGTATTTAATTCATTTCATACCCTCTATATATAATTGTCGGTCGTTAGATGGCATTTGTTTTTATATTTATTTGATTTGGACCAAACAATGCTATTAATGATATGCATTGTATAAATTTCAAACTATAACGAGAGCAAATTTCAATGTAGGTTTAGGACTATATATGTTGATATTTAACAAAAAAGAAAAATTCATCTTAGGGTGATAAGATTGATCACTAAAGATTATTGAAATGTGGCCAAGTACTAGAGTACTACTATTTGTGACTATTTTACAATTGTTCACAATCATATCTATTGTACGTACAAACTATTTGCAGAAAAATCACATGCTCCAATATGAGATATTGTGTGTATGGATGTGGATACCTCAAATTAACTCGTAAAAATGTATGGACCTAATATAGTATATAATACGATACTAAAGATTTTTGTTCATTTTACTGTTGTTGATAGACTTACACTATGATGAGCAACAAAGGACTGAAATTTCAACAACAACAAATGATTTTTGAAATTGTCAAAATTAGTTGTCATCATCAGCAACAACAAAACTAATCAAATATGTTTGTAACATTCTATTTGAGAAAATTTATATAACTATATTGAAAAGAACATATATCACACAATCGTATATGAATGGTTGGGGGATGGACTAATAAAGAGTATGGTAATGTTTCTCAAACTCTCTGAGAAGCCACCAAACCACTTATAAAGAGATCTAAGTTCACACCTTTGTGTTTACTTTATCTAACTAATCCGTGGTACTACAAAGTAATTAAATTGTGGTAACATTGAATTACATATTCATTTTTATTCTATCATTACCAAAAAGTCAATCATGTTGTAGTACATGTACAGATTGGACGCTTTCTTTGTATTTTTCTGCTGTGTACACATTCAACTTTAATAATTGCTCTTCTCCGTAATGTGGTAAAATTCGATTTCATGCATATATTCAGGATTTCAACAACAGAAAAAGTTTTCAAAAATAACCAAAACATGTGGCCAAGTGATCTTTGTTATCACTATGACTAAAATCCATATAATCCTTACAATTATCATTCACATATATTTAAGCTTCATAATTGACTCATCTTTCAATCATTGACAAAATTTGCTTTGTCAAACAAAAGCTAAATCATAAGGAAATAGTGTCTACATGAAACTAAATCAAAATTATTCCTTCTATTCAATTCCTAATTCATAAGGATGGGCCTCACAATTGGACTTTAATTCTCTAAATTAGACCATTTTTCTGCTAAAAGAGCAAATGTGATCTCTTGAAAAGGTGTTGGAGAGGCGATAATTCGGAGCCGTGGATGAAACGTGTGAAAAGGGAGTGATGAGGCCATCAGGACCGTACGTTGATATCACGTGAGGACACGTGGGGGATTGAGTGAGCATGTACAAACAAAACTGTCTTTTGGACTGACTTTGGAAGCAACCAAGGAAACATCGAACATCATTCGGTGTACCATAAAAACAATGCATATCATTGAGCTGTTTGTTACCCCCAAAAAACATATGGTGTCAAACACAAGACTATTGTCTTATCAATGACTATTATTGATTTGAATCTTAATTTATATCCATCTTAAGCTTATCAAGATTCGAGTTAGGGTGGTGGACATTAGTTAATTATCAAATTTTATAAATCCTAACTAAGGGTAGATTTCGGTGTATAAAACCAGGTCAAATTATTCGTTTTATAGTTTTTCTATATATAGTGATGAAAATAATTGTATATATATCTTCCACAATACTTTAAAAATGTACAAAAGTTCATATATCTTCCTTACATTGTTACATGCATGGCTATATCCTACACTTGATTTAGTGGAGTTTATTTAATAACTCAATTATTGCTTGGGAAGATAGATAATTGAACTACGTTCATGGGAAGGTCTACGTCTTCAATCATTGATCCCCACAAAAGCATTGGTCGTGAACACGACTAATACCAATTAAGCACCAAAATTTTGATTTTACTTATCTAGCTAATGAATTAATTTACTTTTAATCATATGATTTTGAAGCAAAATCCAGACTGATTACATTGTATGTGAAAGAGACATATTTTTACTACTATTTAAAATGTTTACGGTGGCTAACTATAAGTGAAATCGTAGAGAAAGAATTTGATTCATGGCATATATCAAATTTTAACCATCATGGTTGTTATTCGTGACCTTAGAATTTATGCGTGTGATCACCCAAAAAAGGTGATATATTTTTTTACATTTGTTTATGATCTAATCTGAATGACAAAAATAAGAAAGCCTTAAACAATGTATACTTTTTATAATTATCTTGATTTTATTATTTGAGTTAGTCTAAATCAAACAAAGAAACAAAAAGTTAAGATCATTGGAATAGTGAATTAGCACTTTACAATGTTAATCCAATGCTATTTCAAAATGGAAGTATATGTATTGATGGAAACAAATAAATAACAAGCATTCTTATAAAATACTAAAAATCAAACCGGACGATCATAATATTTTTTAAAAATTATTGTGCCATTATTCAGAACGTGTGATCTATCTATTTGAATTGACCCGACCGTTAGTAGGCAAATTAACAAAGAATTACTCAAGCAAAATAAAATAATTTATTGTAATGCAACTATGCAAGGTTCAGCATAACTGCAATAAAATAATCGTAAACAAATCTATTTAATTTCATATTGTAATTGATGAAGCCGTACCCCATATATTCCATTTTTAATAGATAATGAATTGGGATCATGCAACGATTTATTTACGTCATGGCTTTTCGTCTACCACTTGCACGTTAGAACTTACTCGTTACAACGTTTCAATTTTTCCTCTTTTTTGTGTTAATTCTTCGACCAGATTTTAAATCATATTGTCAACAACTACATGTACAAATATGCAATCACATACTATTGGAATATAAGCATTCCTGTTAAACAACAACGTTCGACGTTGTTTTTTGTCCAATCGGATTTTAGTTCGGCATAAATGCGTTAAGATGTATCATGTGTATATGAAGCCAAATATGGTTAATTAGAGTACAATTTTGTGGTGTTTCCAATAACAAGGTGCAAAAGAAGACAGTATATAAACTCTCTGTGAAAAGATAGACAATATAAAAATAAAATAAAAAACAAGAAGCAAACATAAAGTAACAATATCTTATTAACAAGGACTATATAAATGCTAAACACACTTCCTCTGGAAAGGATAAAGGCTTATTTCTTGAATAATAAATATTTTTGTGGACCTTACTGAAATTTTCATATAACTAACTTCATAGTAAAAGGTGTGGACAGATTCCAAATGATGGCCAGAAACAATCCAAGTATAAATCATTATGCTAATAATTAAGGGTTTTCTTTTTGTCAACTCTTTTTATTATAAAGGGATCGGAACAGATTCATTAAAATGTACACATTCTCAACATAGAGACATATATCTACGAGTGGTAGAAACTTAACAACTATGTTAAAAACATCCTACGAAATTCTGTAGTAATCTGGTTTCGTTGTTTGGAAAGAAAAAAAAAATCGTTTTAAAAAATTAATAAAATGAAAATAAACACTATAATACGAGATATTTTAGTCGTTAGATATGGTTGTACTACGTGGACCTAGCTTAGACCTCAGAGAAACTAGCTACTTGTAAGGTGCTTTCGGCATATGTGACTCGATGCAATAGTTGTAGCATGCATGGTCGAGATAGCTTATGTGGTGCGTCACATCTTTTGAGATAAGCATTTGCATATGGCCGAATAACAATCCACATCTCCATACAATAGCATTTAATGATTGCGCATGATTCGTCTCGAATACATGTGTTTAACAAGTTGGAGGTGAATTGTTAACGAGCAATGGTCTCGACAACCCATTTTCATGATCCGAGTGAAGATGAGATAACCTATAATCTTAGAGTCATGCGAGAGGTGATGTATGTGACTCTTGCTTTCTCAAAGTATTTTCTGTTAGTTATGCACGAGAGACCTACTTATTTTTCGGTATTTAAGCGATGATTTATCGACCTCTACAAATGTCGTTCAGTTAGCAAACCATTCGTGTGTCGTCATTTGATATGGTTGACGAAATTGAGATCACGAAATATGACGGTTGTAGGACGATCATCCCATTGGATAACATAATTGCTAATAAATTTACTCGTCGCAAAGTTTGTGTCGTTTTAGTTACTAATTTGTATTGTAACTACAAAATCATCTCATATTCTCATCAATAACAATAATGAACAAGTTTGAGAAAAAAAGGATATTAAACATATTTATTCCCTAACAAAATACTTTTTTTTTTATCTCTTTCGTTTGATCTCTTTTTTATTTTATCCAAGAAGATATACCTATCTTTATGAACAAAAGAGCAGACGGAAAGGGACAGTGACGCCCATATCCTAGTCAGGGACGTGACTATGAGAACCTCTGTTTTTTTACACCCCAGAGACTAAATTTATGAAAAATTTCTTATCAGGAAACATTGTTCATCGGCAGATTCAAAACAGTAGGAAAGAAAAAAACTTTTTGTAATAACAACATCACTTGTGAAGTGGAGCCCACAAGCCATACCTAGCTAGCTTGATCTCTCCTTCGTTTAGGTCTTTCTATTTTTAATTCTTTTAATTTCGAAATTTCACTTCTCCCAATCTCTGTCTTCTCTTCCTCCTTTTGAACAACATTTCAAGAGAATAGAGATAAAGATCTCTAAAAGAAAGAGAAAGAGAGTGTTGTGATTTTGTGTGCTTTGTATGATTTGACAGTGCCCATGTTTCTGTTTATTGGATAAAGACCTCTAAAATTACTTTCTCTAGATAGATACATATTCGAACTCAAACCGGTAAGTCTCTCTAAGAACAATTCCATATTTATTTCTCCTCTAGTGGTAATTAATCAAAAACTCTTAACTCTTTATGAATTTTTCCTCTTCTGGGTTTTGAGAAACATGTCTTGTTCTCTTATGGGTCTTGATCAAAATTCAATTTTTATTATAAAAATCTCAACTTTTTGTCTCCCCTGTTTTTTTAACACCCTAAAAAAAAATTAGAGTCCTTTTCAAAAGTCTATCTGTAAATGGTGATGCATTCGACTACTCTATGAAAGCTCTAGTGTTATTCTCTCTTTATAACTTCTTATTTCTCTCACTTTCATCTCCTTTCTCATTGATTGATACTCTTCTTGAGATAATTTAATTTAGCTGGCTTCTTCTTCTTCAGGAGAGCTCTGAAAAAAACCTGAAAGATTGAGTTTTTAGGGTTCTTGATTCTTCTAAAGTTCCTGGGTTTGATTGATACAAAGAGCTCAAGATGATCTTGTTCCGACCAATGTAAGTTCTCAGATCTGAATCCTTTGTACGAAAATGAAAAAGAAATCATTTTTATTTAAAATTAGAAATTTTTATTATGATTATTATATTTCCCTTTCTGCTTAGATCTGCAATGTCCTCAAAATCAATTATTTTCCTTAAAAGAAAAATTGATGATTCTTCTTCTATTTTTTGCTTTTAGGAAGTGGTTTTTATTTCCCTTTGTGAAACTATCTATTTAACTATTCAAGATTTCAAAAATCATTCTACTATTCAAGTACAAGCTTTATAGTATATACTCTGAAGATTTCATTTCCTTTAACTGTAACCTTTCTTTCTAGGGTTCTTGTCTTTCCAAATCTTGAATCTTTTAAGCTATCAAAGCCAAAAATCTCTCCTTTTTTGACAGCTGTTTGACTTTTTTTTTCTTTGAATCAGATTGGCTTCAATGGATTCATAGGGCTGCATTTATGGGATTTGATAGATTGTCAATAAAAGAAAACTTGTGGTTATGGATTCTCGAGGTGACAGTTCTAGGTTCGGGCAATATCCGACAAAGCCTACAAGGAACATGTCTTCATCTTCATCAGCTGCTTTCTTCTCAGCTAATCAGTCTCCGTTTTTCTCACCAAGATCTCCTAAAATCCAACAAGAACTATCTGAATCTACTCGCTCTGATGCTCAATGTGATAGCTTTGATCCTCTTAGCTCCAGCTCTGGTTTTCAAGAGCCTGAGCTTGCGTTTTTAACCGCTCCTAATCAATGTCAGAGCCTTGAGGCTGCTGATCGAATCGCTTCGAGTAGTATGATCTCTTGTACTCCTTCTAGATATGGAAGAGGTCATGAGTCTTCTTCGTATACTCAGACATCTTCTGTATCTGTTTCTTATAATAGGTTGAGATGTTGTGATGTGTTTATAGGATTGTATGGTCAGAAGCCTTCTTTGCTTCGGTTTGCGGATTGGCTTAGAGCTGAGTTAGAGTTTCAAGGGATGAGTTGTTTTATGTCGGATAGAGGAAGATGTAGGAGTTCACGGAAACAGAGAATAGTTGAGAGAGCGATGGATGGTGCGTCGTTTGGAGTTATAATACTAACGAGAAAGGCGTTTAAGAATCCTTATACGATTGAGGAGCTACGGTTTTTCGCAAACAAGAAGAATCTTGTTCCGGTTTTCTTTGATCTTTCTCCTGGAGAGTGTCTTGTGAGAGATATAGTTGAGAAGAGAGGAGATTTGTGGGAGAAACATGGAGGGGAATTGTGGGTTTTGTATGGTGGGATTGAGAAAGAATGGAAAGAGGCGGTTCACGGGCTATCGCGGGTTGATGATTGGAAGCTTGAAGCTCATGAAGGTAACTGGAGAGATTGTGTTTTCAGGGCGGTTACTTTATTGGCAATGCGGTTAGGGAGGAGAAGTATAGTGGAACGGTTAACGAAATGGCGGGATAAAGCGGAGAAAGAGGAGTTTCCGTATCCGCGGAATGAGAGTTTTGTTGGGAGGAAGAAGGAGTTATCTGAGCTAGAGTTTGTTTTATTTGGAGATGTTGCTGGAGATTCTGAAAGGGATTACTTTGAGTTAAAGGCAAGGCCGACAAGAAGGAAGAAGAACGTGACGCTCGGGTGGAATAAAAGCGGTTCAGCGGAAGAAAGACGGAAGAAAGGGAAGGAAAAAGTTGTGTGGAAGGAGTCAGAGAAAGAGATTGAGATGCAAAGTACAGAGATGCCTTCACGGAGTCAAGTGAAAGTAGGGCGAAACACGAGGAGAAAACGGTCGATGAAGGTTGTTTACGGGAAAGGCGTGGCTTGCGTGTCAGGTGAATCAGGGATTGGAAAAACTGAGCTGCTTCTTGAATTTGCTTACAGGCATCACCAAAGGTATAAGATGGTTCTTTGGATAGGTGGTGAGAGCCGTTACATAAGACAGAACTATCTGAATCTTTATCAGTATTTGGAAGTCGACATCGGGATAGAGAATTCTTCGGATAAAACGCGGATGAAGAGCTTCGAAGAGCAAGAAGATGCTGCGGTTTCCAAGATTAGAAAAGAGCTGATGAGGAATATACCGTTCTTGGTTGTCATTGATAACTTGGAGAGTGAAAAAGACTGGTGGGATTCGAAGCTTGTGATGGATCTTCTTCCTCGGTTTGGAGGCGGGACTCATATTTTGATATCTACACGTCTCTCTCAAGTTATGAACATGGAGCCGTTGAAACTCTCTTACCTCTCTGGTGCTGAAGCTATGTCGTTGATGCAGGGGAATGTTAAAGATTATCCGGTTTCGGAAATGGATGCATTGAGAACTATTGAAGATAAACTCGGACGGTTAACGTTGGGATTAGCAGTCGTAGGAGCAATATTGTCAGAGCTTCCTATAAACCCGAGCCGGCTTTTGGATACTATAAATAGAATGCCGTTAAGAGAGATGGTGTGTAGTGGTCGAGAGGGGAATCTGTTGAGAAGAAATGCGTTTCTGTTGCAGCTGTTTGAAGTTTGTTTTTCGATCTTTGATCACGCGGATGGACCTAGAAGTTTGGCTACGAGAATGGTTGTTGCTAGTGGGTGGTTAGCTCCTGCACCAGTTCCAGCTTCTTTATTAGCTTTGGCTGCTCATAAACTCCCTGAGAAACACAGAGGTCCGAAGCGGCTATGGAGAAGACTAAGGCGCGCTATAACCTGCGGTTTTACGTCTTCAAACTCCAAACGATCAGGAGCTGAAGCTGCTTCAATGCTACTTAGATTCAACATTGCTCGAACCAGCAGCATCAAGCTAGGGTTTATACAGATCCACGAGCTTGTGAAACTCTATGCGAGAAATCGAGTACTGGTCAATGAAAACGCTCCCGCAATGGTTCAGGCGGTGATAAGCCGCGGCTCGACTGTTGAAACCGCAGAGCAGATCTGGGCGGTTTGTTTCTTGCTGTTTGGTTTTAGCAACGAATCTCCGACTATTCAGCTGAAGATAACAGAGCTGCTGATTCTTGTGAAACAAGTAATCTTGCCTCTTGCAATCAGAACGTTCATATCATTTTCGCGATGCACAGCCTCAGTGGAGCTACTAAGGGTCTGCACAAACGCACTTGAAGCAGCTGACCAAACGCTAGTGACACCAGTAGAGAAATGGCTAGACAAGTCGCTTTGCTGGAGACCAGTTCAGACAAGTGCACAACTAAACCCTATTCTATGGGAAGAACTTGCTCTAGCTCGAGCCACCGTGCTAGAGACTCGAGCTAAGCTGATGTTACGAGGCGGGCAATTTGGTTTGGCTGATGACTTGATCAGAAAAGCAATCTTCATAAGAACTTCGATCTCAGGAGAGGATCATCCTGGGACTGTGTCGGCTCGAGAGACATTGAGTAAGTTAACGAGGCTTTTATCCAATGTTCATCAGATTCATAACACTTCACCGTAATAGAGAGAAGCTTTTAGGGCTTTCTTGTTGTAAAAGTTATAAAGGTTAGAGTTTCTTGTTTTTTTTTAATTATCATTATTTTAGTCATAAGAGTTAGATTTATACAGAAGGTTTAGTAATAAAAAAAACTGTTATCTAAGAAATTTGTCAGAGAATCCTTTTTTATCACAGTAAAATCTCTGAATTTTCAGGCTCTTCTAAAACTGTTCTTCAACTTTTCTCGAATTAATTCAGATTCAGAAACAAATCTTAAACATAAGAGTTTTTCAAAGAATATTAAACAATCAAATCTAATTTCTGTATATCATCAAAAGGAAGTGAAAGCTTCTGAATGTAGTAGAGAGCAACAATGTTCATCATACCACCAGAGTAAGTCCTAATGCCTGTTTATATCAAATCTTCTGTACCGTTTTTCGCACTTCTTGTTCCGAGCTATTGGTTTCTTGTTCACGATTATGATTCAGTGAGCACTAATTCCTGTGAAAAGAATACCCAAAAAGTAGACTCTATTGTCAAAACAGATTCTAGTGACTCAAGAAGTTCAAAATGTATTGTGAAAATGGCGGATTTTAAACGGACACAAACCTTATCGCAAACTGGACACGCCTCGCTTCTTTCCATCCATGCAAGAATGCAAGCGAGATGAAAGTCATGGCCACATTTAGTGAGCAATTTCGGGTTATCAATCTCATATTCTGCAAACAAACAAGATGAAGATATTTACCAAAATGTTATATTTAACATGTAACTTTGAATGATAAACAAAATACCTTCTAAGCAAATTGGACATTCATCGATTGCTTCTCGATACTGTTTCTTTAGCTCAAAATCAGTTAGATCATCAACATGCCATGTTTTCTTCTCTGGAACAACTTGTGTGAGTCCCGGGGATGCTTCACTCGAATTGCCCTGAGTTCTTGGCAATTTCGGTGGACTAGTTTGAAGATTTATATTCGTGATGGCTAAAGGAATAGGCGGCGAAAGAGGTGAACTGTATGCATTAGAGAGAGAGGAAGGCGTGGCACGAGATAAGGGAAGATGCTCATCTATAGTTCTTGAGCTCTACAGAAAACAATAAAACATAAGAAAACAAAAACCAAAACCCAAAAAGGCTGCAAACAAGAAAGACGTAGAGGCTTTACTTCGGGTATACTCGGGAGACAACAGCAGCAACCCATTCTTTGGTATGATAAAGTTTTGACAGTTCTCAGATCAGTGTATAGCAGCTCTTTAGGTTACCAAAAGACCTGTAGTATCCAGAAAAAATTCATAAGACTCCTAATTGAAACTCTAATGGGAGGCAAAATCTAGCTCTGTGATCATACTAAGTAACTGGAAAACCAAACTCAAACACCACAAGTACTTCAATGTAACATAGCTAACTATACACTAACAATGAGAGAATAATAGTCACAGAGATTAAAGCAATACAAATATGTGTATCCATTGTGATGACAAATATAAGATTAAAGACTCTCGTGTACTTATGAGGTTCATTATGAAGAAAGTAAATTTCATGTTGAATACTCATGGAAAATCATATGATCCTAAGAACATCTTGAGCTTTCAAATGAAAAAAAAAACTTGGTTTACCATAACAGAGATACTATTAGTTACCAAACCCTAATAGACGAAGAACTGAAAACAGAGTGGTTAAAAAAATAAAAAACAGTAAAACCTGGAAACTAAAAAAGTGGGCTGAAACAGAAGTAAAAAAAAAAAAAAAAAAAAAAAAAAAA
>Ga0041059_1000795_pt1 | contig 24704 bp, 18 predicted proteins | sample AraColnosormetaG_FD_56232 | JGI IMG/M metagenome (GOLD analysis project Ga0041059, IMG submission 56232) | Arabidopsis roots microbial communities from North Carolina, USA - Col MF nosort | ecosystem: Host-associated > Plants > Roots > Unclassified | place: USA: North Carolina | collected... | reverse complement strand
ATCGTAGCAACTCTCTACTTCCAACACATCGGATCCACAACTACATCGAAGGAGAGAAAAACCACACCACTGCCAACGGAGAAGGCATCTTGTTCACCCCTCGGACTTTTCATCGTTGAGACACATTTCTTTCTTAATCACTCAGTCACGTAGCTCCTCGGACTTTTCTTTTCTTTAAATGCATTATACATTTAGAATTGTGAAATTCTTTAATAGTTTATGCCATTTTACTTATCTTAAATAATAAATTAATACTGTTGTATTTTTGCATGGGAGGAAATAAGATTTAGAGCAATAACGAGTTACGAGTTCATTTTACTGTGGAGCCCTTAGGCCATCTCCAATTCTCCATCCCACATCATAAGAGAGGGTCTTCCCACAAATAAAATTGAAGACGAAGAGTTTAAGACTCTATCAGATCAGAAGGTCTCTATTTTCTCGAAACGTCGGCTTTAGAGAACCAAAACGTCGAGGAAGCGTTTCTAAGCATGATCGGACGGATACATGAGGTTTTGACTCAGAAGATCTTTAGAATCAACGGTGACGGTAATAATGAAAGGAACGATGCAGTCATTCCCGCCGGCAAAGAGATTGTGAATATTCATGAAGTTACCGCACTCGACCGTTGAGTACTTCTTTGTCCACTTGTTGCTACAAGTAAATAATTTGATGATCATCTATTTTTTTATATTTTGAATTCTGCGATGATGTAATTTTGTAACTGTTGGCTTTTCTGGATTTGTCTTATATGTTCCTGCTCATATATTTCTTGTGCCCTACGATAAATTTTAAAAATAAATAATCACAAGTGGTATTTTTAAAATTTCTTGTAGGGCTCTTTTGCATATATAATTTTGTATATATCATTTTTCCTGTCTCTTTTATATATAAAAAAACGCCAAAAAAAAAATTATGCTTCCTTTATATATACAAAAAAAAAATTACCCAAATATAAGGCTATCGTACTATTTATCCTTATATTTAAGTCGGCACTGCATTTACTTACAAAAATCACAAATGGTAAACTATAAAGTGTTTTAATCCACGGGATTGGCTCATTTGAGTTCTAGTTTATATCGGTTGAAAAAAAAAAGTGTTTTAATCCAAGTTTTTGGTTTTGGTTTGGATTATTGAATATGTAATGAACCAAAGACAAATGAATATGTAAACCGAAAAATAAAACCGGATTCGGCTGAGTTAGTTGTGGAGTCTCTTTCGGCGTTTGCTAAATAAACTACGACACCAACACGTCACTGTAACAATTGATTCATCTTCGTCTTCTTCGTTTTTTTCTGATGCGAGTGCAATTCAGAAATCACTCTGGGTGATAAAAAACGGTGTCGTATGGTTCTTTAGTCTCATCACTTTCCTAAAGAGCAGTGAAGCAAAATGGCGAATTGGATCTCGTCGAAGCTCAAAGCCGCCGAAACAATTCTTCAACAGGTAAGAGAGATGTCGAATCTCATTTTTGTTTGCATCGAAAACGGATGAAAAATACTGGATTTGGAATTCGCTGGGCTCTAGCTTAATTTCGACCTCCATGGTTTGCTTTGGGACTCTTAATTCCTCCGTTGATCACCGGATTGGTGTCTTAGTTTCCGGGAAATTGATGTGATGTGATTCAAGCTTGGACTAATCTAAATCATTTGGCAATGTTATTGTTACACCATCTGGGTCATTGCATTGCACTGATTTCTGCTTATACTAACTATTTCAGAGTCTTGTGTTCTTGTCGAATTTGTAGTTGAGCTCGTACCACAAAATTTGTGCTAATTGGGGATTATGTAAACTTTGCTTTTCAGCTTGATCAGCAGGCAGCAGATTCTCTTCGGAAAGATGAGAAGTCAGAGACCCATGACGAGGTGTTTGAGACCTCTCCAAAATCTGGAAGTAGTCCTGTTTCTTTGAAAGATCAGTTGAGGAAGAAGACATATGAAGGTAGTGACTCTGGTAGTGGATCTCAGAGAAACTCAACAGAGCAAAAGCCTAGCTACTTAAGTAGCAGCAAAAAAGTACGCAAACCAGATCAATCACACGAAAGGACAAGTGCACCGTCACAAAGTTTGACACAAGATAATACTAAACTCACTGACAATGATTGGACAGAACTTCTGAGTACTCCAAATCAGAGGACCAGCACTTCTACGTCTCGTAGTCCTGGTGGAACATCTGCGATTCGGGGATTGAAGAAGGATGGAAAAAGACATGGGAATTTGGGGAAAAATCCTTTGGTATCTGATGGAAAGAAGAGTAGTAGTAGTAATGTGGTTAATTCCAGAGGGAGGCCACAAAAACAGACGAATAAGGAACCAAGCGACAAGGAAGTGTCTAGCCCTTCTGATGCTGACATGAAAAATAGGAATGCTCCTCGGGATATATTTGTGAACTCAACTCATAAAGAGAGTGAGAAGGATGTCAGTGGTAAGACACCTCCCCTGGATGACTCCAGAAGATCGGCTAATGAGACTCTCCCTAGGGAAACATCACCAAGTGTAGGAAAAAGGGATGGTCGTGAGTCCAGAAGAAGTTCTGTATGGGGAAAGCAGGTGAGGGAAGAAGTCTCACAGAGCAATGTTTCTGATGGTCTAACGAGGAAGGAATCTTCCTTGTCAAGTGATGAATCTGAATCCGATTATGAGTCTGATTCGAGCACTGACTCTGAGAGAGAGCGTCAGAGGGAGGAGCGTAGGAGGAGAAGAGAGAGAGTTTTTGCTGAAAAAGTTGCAACAAAAGCTGTAGCGGTCATCAAAGAGCGAGAGAATATGGTAGCAAGACTTGAGGGTGAGAAATTGAGTTTAGAGAAAATAGTCGAAGAACGAGCTAAACAACAAGCACAAGAGGTAGCAATATGTCCAAGTTGTAGAAGCTGTTGCAAACACCTATTATATCATTTTATATATGTATTACTCAAGCTAGATGAACTATATAATCTGGGTTTGTCCTCATTCCTTTAGGCTGCGGAGTTGCAAACAAACATGATGGAAACACTGGAAGCTGCTGACCTTGAAAAGCAGAAACATAACAATACAAGAATGGAAGTTCTCACACGCTTGGCCGGATTAGAGGTATTAACCGTTTAATTTGTTTGCCGACAGTTCAAATTGCTCTTATTATTACCTTACATTGGAGCAAGATGATATGATTTTTTGATGTAAACATAAAAATTGAATGTTTTAGGCTGAAAACGCTGAACTTACAAGATCACTTGCCGCTGGGCAGAAGAAACTTGAGACTCAGGTATAAAGATCACATAATCTATTTATTTTGTTTCTTGGTTTGTTTAAATTAGCTGGAAATAATGAAGGTAAAAGTTAATGACCATTGTTCTTACTGAAAGATGTAGATCTTCTGAGTCTAAGGATGTTTTGATCAATACCTAATTAATGTTGCTGAGTCAAGGTTTTAGAACCAACTTCTATATCTGCATTTGCGTACTAATTTCTATCTTTCTGATGTGACCAGATAGATCAAGTAGCAGTACTCAAACAACAAGTTGAGCTTAAAGAGTCTACTCTGGAAGGTATAGGTTCCTTCTTTGAGAAATTATACAGAGCTTAAAAACATTAATTCAAATGACTTTTTTTACTGCAAATAGTCATTTGGGGATAATCACTTCTCTATTTTGCTGAAGAAGTTGTCTTCATCATGTAGAACTGAAGCGAAATACTTTTAATATTGGGGGAAGGGGAACAACTTTAAAACAGGTGACTTGGGTCTTCTTTTCTTTCTGTTTCTTTTTCTTCAATCTCAATGTGGAAATCTTTGTCTATTTGGTCTGAGAATCATGCTGCTGATATGTGGGCTGTATAGTTAGATACTTCTAGAGGAGACAAATTCGAACACCAGATGCTTGAAGCAGAGATTTCTTTGCTGACTGATAAAATCGGGCGGTTACAAGATAAGGTTAGCTAACATAGTTGTCTGGTTGAATTATGCTTCAGGTTCCCTTATGGAATGATTGTTCCTATCTGGTTGACTTATGCTATTGTCTTTTCTTCAAGATTCCATTTTTTGTTTGATTCCTTGTGAAATTTCAGGCAACTAAACTGGAAGCAGACATAGAAATGATGAGAAAGGAACTCGAAGAACCAACTGAAGTGGAAATTGAACTGAAACGAAGACTGAACCAGCTAACTGACCATCTTATTCAAAAACAATCCCAGGTAGATCAACACTTGCGATAGAGACATTTAGACATCTAAACGATATGGTTGCTAGAATAAGTTCCGAATTTTCTTGCCAAATTTACCAGGTCGAGGCGCTTTCCTCAGAGAAAGCAACCATATTGTTTAGAATCGAGGTACGTTGATGGATCCCACCAACCTGCTCCCAAAACAAAAATATGTTCTTCACATACACACAATCCAATTTTGATTTATTTGCCAGGCCGTGTCAAGGCTTATAGAAGAAAACAAAGGTATGTCTGCAACTGAAGCCTCATCCCAAGATCTTGAAGCAGGAGATTGGGAACTCTCGGGATCAAAGTTTAAACCAGCTTTCCAAGATAAAATCCGGTCAGGCAAGAAACATTTGGGATGGCTTGTGATGCAACTAAACGCTATATTCATCTCGGGAACCGTCTTCTTGCGTAGAAACCCGACTGCCAAGATATGGGCTGTGGTCTATCTGGTTTGCCTTCATCTATGGGTATTATACATCCTACTCTCTCATTCCGATGCTTCTTCTTCAGGTGAACTTAGATCAGGTGCAGTGATTTCCTTAGAGAACTTCAGTAACAGTTCACTTCAATAGCCTTTTCCTTAGAGAATGTTTCTTTTGATTCATATGTAATTTTCCTTCCAACATTTTTTTTGAAGCTTGGTTTGAATCTTATTGTATTCTCAATCAATGTAGCAATTATCTTTAACAAGTACCCAAAGACAAACAAGAATCTATACAAAAAGAGAGTTTGAATATTAAGGAAGAACTAGGAGACGGGTTTGCAAAATCAGTGACAATCTACTCTCTTTCTCTCTCTCAGTCAATGCTTCTCTGGCTCTTCTTCGAGTTTCGTCTATCCCTTGCACGTAGAAATAACTCATAAGTTATCGTAACAAAAACATTGTGCGATTTACAAAGAGATTGAAGCCAAATAAATGATGCATTATACAGAAGGCTCACCAAGCTGTAGTCTCTTGAGGAAGATTACGGCTGTACAATGGAAACTCAAAGAGAAAGACTGATTTGCACCATATTGGTAAGTACCCATACACTCCTCGCGGTAAGAGAATCAGAGGACTGTAAACCAATATCCAATTGACAAGAGGGAAACACTTAGCCCTTATTACACATCTCGAGGGCCAATAACGGTGTTCAAAGAGCTTTGTATCATACCTAGTTGTCTTCTTGTAGTGTCGATAAGCTCCCAAGTTACCATACTTTTTGTCCGCAGATTCCTGCATTTATACACAACAAGAATGTTGTTTCTGCTGTGTGATTTATAATATACAAGAGCGGAAACAGAGAGGAGAGATAGAGAGAACCTCGAGTAATGGTATGCCGCTAACGAAGAGAAGTAGCAAAGTGAGAAAGACTGGTCCAATTATGACAAGGTACTCGAGACCTTTAAGCACAGGCAATGAAGCCACATATAAGCCCCACCAGAGTAACATCTGAATTCATAATCACGCCCATCAATTTGTTTTCTTTGGGAGCTTCTTCTAGTTCATACAACAAACCCAATATGTATATCGACAAAAGTTTCTCGTAGCGATACTAACCTCACCAAAGTAGTTTGGATGGCGTGAATACTTCCATACACCAACATCACACCATTTTCCTTTGTTTTCTGGACACTTCTTGAACGAAAGCTTTTGTTGATCAGCTGTAGCTTCAATCAAGAACCCTGCAACCCACATTGTCCAACCGATAACATCTGCGGGCTGAAACAATCTTCCACCGTTGCTTGCATTAACAAAGGTAACAGGTAAACTAACAGTCCAAACCCACACGGCCTGATAGGGAAAAAAAGAACAAGAACCCACATGGTGTTAGATCACAAGAATCCAACTTAGCTGAGCTACTTCCTTCTCTCTCTTCTAAAGATGAAAATATAAAGTTTGTAGCTAACCTGAAAAATCCAAAAGACTACTAGTTTCCCAATATTTTCACGCATGTCATCAAAGCGTCGATCTTCACCCCATTGCAAGATCCTACTCAAAGTTAGGATGCAAAAAATACATCAGACATGACCAGAAAATCATTAACTTTTGCAAATGCATATCGATTTGAAGCGGTGTCATGGTGCAAACCTCATAAGGAGGAACAGTCCCAGACGAAGTCCCCATACGACTACTAGCACAGTCAAGACTATCTGGGAGGTTAAAGAGCTGAGTCAATTATACAGAATCACACAGAGAAACTCATTGAGAGAGAGAGATCTTATTACCTGACGATAATGCCATGTCCCTTTGAGAAGCAGAGTCAATACAGCAAGTATCACGAAATTTGTACTTCCTGCCAACATTTTTAGTCACATGCATGTTAGCAGAAATGAAAAGTCTATAACATTTGTGATCGCAATCGAAAGAAGAATAACGAATCACTCAAAAGGATTAACATTAGCATTTCCAAATTAGATAGATCAACGTACCGGCAAAGTCAGTAACTTGATCAAATTTGAAAAGAGCTGTGATTACGAAGAATATGAATTGATAACCCACCTACACACACAAAAAAAAACGCTAAATCAGAAAAGACCCAACTCGTGATTTTTCGAGAAACACAAAACGAAACGATTGCACCAGAAAAGACAGACTTACGGTGACAATGGCGGTGATGGCTAGGTAATGGGAATCGATTACTTTCACCATTCTCTCCGGCCAATCAATTCTCTCTACAGCAACCAACAATTCGCTTCCGCCGGAAAAAAAGAATAAACAATGTTAATTGACAAGTGTCGTGATCCTTTCCTCGTTCACAGAGAGATCCAGCGAATAAAATAATTATCTTCGCAATTTTGGCTAAGACTTCATCAAAGTCGTAAATAGTAAATACAGTACGTATAACCACAGAAATACATTTACGTAATTTTATATCTATTTAAATAAATAAATAAATCAAACCGAAGATTTTGATCCGGTTTATCTCGGTTCAATCACATCGACCCCAAAAGAAACAAAAATTTACACTTTGTTTTCCACTCATACTTATACAACCAAATATTTGAAGGATTTGGGAATGAAACCAAAGCTGTACGTACAACAACTCAAGCTGGTGCAATTGAGACTCTATCAATCTCAACTATATATTCCAACGAAGCATTAGGAGGAATCTGCAAACCCGATTCCAATTCAGCACCGTCTACACCAAATCCTAACGATGGTGGAACAATCACTCTGCGTTTACCTCCAGCCTTCATGGACCTTAGTACATAATCTATGCCTTCACATAATCCTTTGCTATATGGTTTTGAACCCACCACAAGTGCCAATGGCTTCATCTTCTTCTTGTCTTTGGTTCCAAATGTATCCACGAATACTTGTCCGGTTCCTTGCACTTGCCCCTTTAGATCAATCACTACCAAGTCTCCTGCTCTTGGTGTTGCTCCTCCTCCAACCCGTTGATCATAGTACCTGCACGGTCCGATTCCATGCATCAGTTACTGATGCAAGAGCTGTCTGTTTTGTTATCAATGTCGGATATTCTTTCTTCAGTACATCATAGGAAAGGAGACACATTGCTACATCAATAGTTTCAATGGCTTAATAAGCTCATATACTAAAAATGGCCACAGAGAAAACATACGTGGTAATTAACTAATTATTATGGATGAAGCAGGCTCATATCTCATTTTTCAGTAACAGAGCTTTGTTTAAAGAACTAGTAAGCAGGTAATTAAACTTTATCCACGGATGAAATCATTCAACATTTGTGCTCTAGTGTTAATGGGGAAATTGTACCTTATGCCGTTGGGCAACACAATCTCTTTCTCTTCTTCTACATCTCTGCAAACCCAACAAAATAATCAACTCTAGTCTTCAGATAACTTATGATTATGAAATCCAAAAACTATTTCTTTGTAATCGCCTATTCGGTATTGAAAGTTCTTCAAAAATGCGAAATTTTGTAACGACATGTGAAATATTAAAACCTGGTGTTAGCTACTTCCTGAGAAACCTCAATCCGAGTCTTGATCTGCTCGGAGATTACACCGAAAGCCAGAAAGCCCGCCCAGGCAAGACCCGCGCCGATTCCAAACCGCCGGGTCAAGGAAGAAGCGACCCAATCCGTCGTCTCAACGTTCTTCTTCCTCTTCTGTTGCGATGCCAGCGGTTGAGGCGGAGGCGGAGGAGGAGGAGGAGAAGAAGACTCAGGCTCCGGCGGATTGGAAGAAGAGGCGTAACACTGGTGGTACGATGCCGTTTTGGTGAATGGCTTCGAGAGTGAGAGGAAAGGAGCCGTAGCAGTGAACAGATTCGCCATTTTCAGGCTCTAATTATTATTTTTGGTTCCTTTTTAAACGCTATCCTGATCGAGTGATGATCATGTTTCAAGAAAGAAGGCGAACGAATTTATTCGATTTACAGTATTTGGTTATTGTTAGTAACGAAATAATCATAATTAACAGAAATGATAAACTCGCGCCAAGATAAAATAGATAAACAGTGAATTAGTTATTGAGGGTATATGAACAATTTACTTTGAATTTCGTATATAAGAGATATGAAATTTCAATTCTCAATGATTTTTTTACCATTGACAAAATAACTTCTTTTTTCTTTTTTTCTTTGTTTGTTTTGTTTTGCATTCATCTTTTTTTACAATTTGTAAACAAAACATGGTGAATACACATGGACAGCACACCACAGAACATTAATATGTAAAGAATGATCCCCACCTTCATCATCATTTAGTCATCTTCTTCATCAAGCATGATGTTATTGTTCCTGCTCATCAGTGGTCAATGCAGAAGAACTGGGAACTGCTGCTCTCTGGATAGGTTTCTGTAGCTGCTTTAAAGAATCCATGATCTCTCCAAAACTTGGTCTTAACCTTGGATCCCTACCAAATAACCGCACCTAATTCATGAACAAAACAATAGAGCTAGATTCATCATACAACAATTAAGTGACTTTTCAAACTTACGTCTGCCAACATTTCCTGATGATATCTGCAATTCCAGGATCCACAAATTCAGGGATATCAAGTCGTCGATGTTGAAAACCAACCGCGCCAACCACTTGCATTGGGTTCATTTTTCCCCATGGTTGCTGTAACGTAAAGAGTTCCCAGAGAATGACCCCGTAGCTGTACACATCACACCTGTTTTCACATTATGTACCTCGTTCTTAAAAGGGAACGTTACATGGGAAAATATAATACGATAAAACTATTTTTCTTTAGAAAAACCATACTTCTCATCTGCGGGTTCGTTTCTAAGCACTTCTGGAGCCATCCATTCAGCCTGAAATGAGCAAACACAAAATCAAGTCTCATGCTTAGATCAATCAACTGGAAAGTAAGATATGAGGTAGTTTCTGATGATAATTGACGGTGTAATTATGATGAAATTACGAGAGGAAAGTAAATCTGGAATCTACAGGATTGTTTTAGTTGACATTAACTGTCCTAGTGGAGAACAGTGAATTTCTTCTAGTAGCTTACCGTGCCTGCTGTTGACTTTGAAGAGAGGTATGTGCTTACTTTCATTCTAGACAACCCAAAATCGCACACCTGAGAAATATGTAAGCCATTAGAGATATCATAGGAGAGAAAATGAAATCCGAGTGGAAGAATTACTGACCTTGACAACCCAATTTTTGTCAACTAGAAGGTTTGGAGATTTAAGATCACGATGGACAATTACCGGATTACAGCTGTGTAAATAATTCATTCCACGAGCCTACAACGGTTGAATTTTTTTTTGTAAGAAACAATCTAGAAGATACAAATACGTAGTAGAGGTAAAGAAGGAGCGAAAGAGAAAAGAGTAATAGTACAGCATCAAGAGCCATCCTCAGACGCTTTCGCTCATCTAATTGGTTATTAGGCCTGTGAATTAACCTATACAAGCTACCTCTGCGCAAGCAAAAAAAAAAAGGTTAATAAACACAGAAATGAGACTGACGAGTCTGAGCTCTGCTCACTAATGGATGGAACATAAAGCGTTTAGCGTGAAAATCATATAATGGATGGTAGTTATCATCAAAGATATGCAAATCATATAGAGCGTCAAAACAATTAAATCATGAAAAGGATCATAGCATACCGAGGAAGAAATTCTGTAACAATTGAGAGATTTGGTGGGCGGGTTACAGCTCCCATGAAGAGAACAATATTAGGGTGTCTGAGCCTTCTCATCATCCGGACCTTGCATCAAATTGAAATGAGATGTTACGAATTGTGAAACTTGAAAGGGTACAAGAATTTCCAGAGAATGAAAGGCTTATACCTCACTTCTGAATTCCTCCAGTGCCTCTCCAGTAATATCTTGGTCAATGAACTTCTTGACAGCCACTGCCTACCAAATCAAGAGTTTCATTGATATTGAAAATAATAACCAAATTTACATTGTTTCTCTTGTCGTCAGCTAATTAGTAAAAGCTAAAGAAATATGAGATACTCACAGTTCCATGCCAATCTCCCCTATATACCTCTCCGTATGATCCTGCATCAAAAGACATAAATATAAAGTACTTACTGTTGTGGCACTAGTTACACTAAAGCATATAGTAGAGCATATACCCAGTCCGATACGCTCAGCCACAGTAATTTCCTCCCACAAAATCTCGCATTCAGCTACATCATCAATTGCAGCATCAGATTTTGAACTTTCATTGCCAATAGATCTGTCGGATATTCGTTCTCCTCCTGAATCTACCCCATGAAGCCCACCAGAACCAGCATCCCCGTTGCTAAGTGAATCTAGTTCAAACTGCCTGCTCACTGCTGCAGCTGTCGCCATAACTGCAGCAGCAGCTGCAGCAGAAAGTTCTAAAGTGGAGGAATCCGAGTTTGCTGACTTGGCGGCAGCAACAACCATGGAAGACGCAACAACAGCCGCTGCAGCTACGGCAACAGGAACATTTCTGGGATAGTCAGTAGATGTTTCAGAATGTGAGGAATCAGAGTGACCATCAATATTGCAATGTTCAGACAAATGACCGAGTCCAGATCCTGAATGTTCACGTAGGTCATGGGTAATTGCTTTAGATTGCGGTCTTGGAAGAGGAGGCAAAAACCTCACAGGGCCAAGGTTGCTCTGGTTTCTTCCTTGCTGGATTGTTCCAAAATCTTTCCCTTTCTCATCATTGGATTCAGCCACAGATTTGATTTCACCTGTTGCCTCCATTGACTCTGAATAGACTTCCGAAAATAAATTTCGAGGAGCTACAACTCCACTTTCAAGTAACACATCATGAAGCTTCTGAGCTAGTTGTGGATTCTCTTTGGCAGCATCAATCATATATTGTGAAACATCTTTGACTTTCATCCTGCGTCCAGCTGGAGAGCTAACACCTTCAGTCCACGAAGGTGATCTGGCATGAGTGAAAGAATGAGTAGGCTTGCTGGAAAGATGTTGAACAGGAGCCTTTTGACTTCCCACAGCTTCCCTAATATTTGGAATCATGAGATCCCCTCCACCTGCAGATTGGTTTTCCTCCCGGGAACCCTTGGTCCTAGAACGATGTTCCGCTGACCAAGATTCTGTGTGTTCTTCAATTGAGCTCTCGACCCCACTGCTGGAAGAAGCTACATGAGATGAATCAACATCTCTGGGACTGGCAGAGTAGACAGAATCATCAAAGTCCATTTGTAGTCCAGCTGCATCAGCGGGGATAAGCGTGCCTGGATCTCCCATGAGATCAACAATGTACTCCCTGAAATTCACATTTGGATTCGTTAAGGAAAATAATTTGCAACTGCAGACTGCAATAACAATAGAAAGAACCACTGTACAAAGCATGAAACATGCTTAATCGTACTTTCATTTCTAAAGAGTATTGTTGCTTAGACCAAAGAAAGTTACACTTTTATCAAGCCTCAGTATTTGCTCTAACCTTTTCAGAGATGTGAGTTAGCTATAAATAGCACACACACCCCAAGTCCATATGCACATAGTTTCATTTTTTACACGCACACATTTGGTGACAATATATATATATATTTTCTCTCCAAATGATAGAGAAATTGTTAAAATTACACAGCGATTGAATTTAATTTGAAAGTCACCTGCCATCATCAGTCTTAATGGAGTTCATTGCCACATCATCTGAACCGGTATATTGCTGTCCTTTGACTATTCGACAAGGAACGCCGACACTATCACACAAAACCTACAAAGTCTCATAAGAAAGAAGAAACAAAACACCACAAAGCGTTTAGAGGTGCCATACGCTTTGTATGTAATAAATATAGTCAGAGAAACAGGGGCAATTTTGAACACAATTTCAAACATTCACCAAACTGCAAGAAGCTTTAACAGTCATGCGATCACAAAAAATACCCCTCTTATGCTAATTTTCACAGAAAGCAAAAGTGAATGAGGGCATGGTACATACTTTGAATAACAAGGCACGATGACGAGCCAATCCAATAGTTAGAGAACCCAGGGGCAGAACCATGCTACGGAGGGTTGCTTTCAAGCTGTAGCTCAGACTCCACCAAGCTCTTAACGTGCTATCTGGATCCAAAACTGGTCCACCCATGTAATCAGCAACTAAAACTGCCAGTTGCCTTACCAATTCACTGTTCACAAACCCTGAAGAAGACGCTGACTTTGATTTTGCTGCAATATCAAGAGCCATTTGTTCAAGTCTCAACAGATTAGAATCTTTGCTGCTGTTCACTAGAACAGCATCCCAAGTTACACCATCTGACACAAGTGTCCCCTGAAGATCAACTAAGGGAGGTATTCTTTTTAAGGAAGATTCATTCATTACTCCACACAGGTCATAGAAACCATCCACAATCTTGTCATCATAGCCAAGACAGTTATAATTCTGCAAAATTCCAGATGATGTAAAATTGGTTAGAAGAGACAGAAAAGAGTTATAAACTTATAATCAACTTAACACATTTTGTTTCAAGCATAGTCTATTGTCGCTTAAGTGAATTGGAAATTTGTTTCTATGTCTAGCAATGAGTTAAAAACTCACCCAATATCTATATGCCATGAGTTCAGCTGGAGTATTCTCGGGAGCAGAAGGACGAGAACCTAAGCTGAACTGCTTCATAGCCTCAATCTGAGCAGCTTCAGGATCCTCCCTAGCACTTAACTCTAGAGCCAACTGTATCTGATATTCTTCTTCAACTTCTGGATCCTTGGAATTACTACTAGAACCCAAACCCTGCATCCCAGATTCCGACCCAACGGGACCACCATGTTCCATGGTAGTGTCATCCTCTTTGCTATTGGTGGCATTGGAAGAAGAAGGGCTTTTCCTGTGAGTAACAGAGCTTAACCAATTTGATAAACCCAAAAAGGGTTTGAATTCAGAGTTATCTTGAGACCTCAATGAATCAGAAGGAGATGGTTCTGCATCACTAGACTTATTGCTTCTGTTAGAGACTGAACCTTCACCATCGTCTCGTTGATTGGGCGTGATACGAAGCTTTTTGAGAAATTTCTTCATGTTCATCTTCATACTCCAAATGTTAGAGCAGCGAACATCGACCCGAAAACTCCTTCATCCCTCGAATACACAGAAAAACGAGAACTTTGTGCTAAAACCCTAATTCCTTGGTACCACGACCCGGAGATCTGGAACTCCGTCCAGATCAACGGCTCGTCAAAATCTAATAACTGCAGCAAAAGAATTCTCGAGAAAACCTTAAATCGGAATCCAAATCAAGTAGCAAGACTCTCAATGGAGATCAGATTTCGATTTCAAGAAAATACTTTTTTTTTTTATCTCCGGAGCTGATCAAAAACCCAATAAGAGAAAGTTTGGAGCTTTTTTCTCAGCAAGTAAGCGAAGCCTCTTCCTTCTCTTTGACTCTCTCCTGAATTGAGAAAGTCCACAAAGACGCCACTTTCTCTCTCTTAAAGTCCGACAAAAGAAAATCAACTAAAAAAAACTTACGTAAAACAGAGTAGAGTAGATAGATAGATACGAGTATAGTAGAGGATGAAGAGTGGATTTTTGAGCTGGAGAGAATTGAATTTTGTTTTGCTTTTTTTTGCTACTGTAATTAAAAAATTACTCTATTTTTTGTACAATCAGTCAAAGCTTAATGCAAATATAGAGCTATTTAAAAACTTACCAATTCATTTTTAATGCAAATATATCATGCAAAACCGTACATTTTGTTAAAAAAAATAAGAAATGATAAATCGCAGAATTGTTTACGATCGTGCTTTCCATATTCAATATTCCTTCGCGTATCTGGATTTGTTTGATATCATTTATTCAAATAAAATTTTGTCTTTTTGGCTGAAAAAATGCTTCGCTCACCACCTTATGCATTATCCTCCCATGACATATCACATATATCATCAAGCGTATTATTCACTAAAAAATGCTTAGATTACGCTACTGTCGGATTCATTTATGACCCAATAACTATGATGTGCTCGAACCGCAACAGACTCCTGGACCTGCTCAGCTCATGATGAAATATATGTTCATATCATCAACGCGACCGAACGAGCAAGGCGTTTTTACTCTCTCTTTTTTTGTGTCTCAGATTCATAATTAGACTTTTAATTCCGGTTTGTAATGTAACATCTAACATCTTCTTAATTTCGAACCTTGTCCGGTTGAGTTTAATCCGTTTAGTGATTGAACGAAAATACATTTATTGTATGGGCCGCTTTGTAGGCCCATATACTCAATAAATGCATATGCCCGAATCAGGTTATCATTAACCGGTATAGACAAACCGGGTCGTCGAAATATTCCAAAGGTTTAAATATTTTGTTCTTCTCCCTCCACTCACTCTCTCTAATAATCAAGCAGGGGAAAAAAATAAATATCTGAGCATAAATAATGAAAAAAACATAAAAAGAAAATTAAAAAAAAAATGAAAAAATAGGAGAAGAACATGGTCTCCAACTCCGAAGGACAAAACCGAGAGACGCGGCGAGAAAGACGGTGACTTGACGGTAATTGTTTGGCTCTCAAGGAATTTCGGATACCCAATTTTGTAAATTACTAATCTTTTTCTTTTCTAATCTAGTAGTGGTCTATGGGTGGTGGTGGGAATCTCGTCGACGGTGTTCGTCGATGGCTTTTTCAGCGACCTTCTTCTTCTTCTTCTTCTTCTTCTTCCAACAATAATAATAATAATCACGAACAACCCATTTTCAATTCTTCTTCTTTCTCTTCTTCCTCTAACCCCAATCATTCCGCTAACTCTGGAGAGCTTATTATTGAAGAAGATCTCGATTTCTCTGGTCTAACGCTTATTAACGTTCCTAAACGTAATCATTTACCTATGGATCCTCACAAGAAGGTACCTTTCTTCTTCTCCTTCTCTACCCTTTTATGCTATTTGCTCTTAGATGTTGTCTTTTGATTGAGATTGAAGAGACTTGTTTTGTTCTCTTAATGTTCTGTGTTATTGCATTTGCTTCCACAAAAGGATAAAGTTTCAGTTTTGTGTTTCGTTTGATTGATCTTATTGTCTTGATCCATCATTTTGGTCAATTTTAAGTATGAATCATGAATAAAATTCTTCAGGGTGAAACTGAATTCTTCACGGAGTATGGAGAAGCTAACAGGTATCAGATTCAAGAGGTTGTTGGCAAAGGAAGTTATGGTGTTGTGGCTTCTGCTGTTGACTCACACACTGGAGAGAGAGTTGCGATCAAGAAGATCAACGATGTGTTTGAGCATGTCTCCGATGCTACTAGGATTCTCAGAGAGATCAAATTGCTTCGGTTGCTTCGTCATCCTGATGTTGTGGAGATTAAACACATCATGTTACCTCCTTCTCGCAGAGAATTCCGCGATATTTATGTTGTCTTTGAGTTGATGGAATCTGATCTTCATCAAGTGATCAAGGCGAATGATGATTTGACTCCTGAGCATTATCAGTTTTTCTTGTACCAGCTTCTTCGTGGTCTGAAATATGTTCACGCAGGTTAGTTTCTGGTTTTACACATTGGTCTCTTTCGATCCTCATGATTTTTGTTATAGATAATATTGAAACACTTAAGGGTTCTCTGTTTTCAGCTAATGTGTTTCATCGGGATTTGAAACCGAAGAACATTCTAGCTAATGCTGATTGCAAATTGAAGATCTGTGATTTTGGGCTGGCTCGCGTTTCTTTTAACGATGCCCCAACCGCTATATTTTGGACTGTGAGTCATCTAACTCAATGTGAAAGCAAAACTGTTCATTAGGCTTCCTCTTAACTATTTTCAAATGCTTGTGAGCTCATTTCGTTTATATGGATTTTGTAGGATTATGTAGCTACTCGGTGGTATCGTGCCCCTGAACTCTGTGGATCGTTTTTCTCCAAAGTAAGATTCTTTTTCACCAAACCCAACTACTCTTGCTATTTCTCCCTACCAGGAAAATGCTTCTAGTTTTCTATTTTGTAGAATATTGTTGTGTGGTTCTATAGTGTTGTTGAGAAGACCAGCCATCTCAAGCTAAGTCTACTCTTGTTATATTTCAGTATACCCCTGCGATTGATATCTGGAGTGTCGGTTGCATTTTTGCGGAAATGCTTTTGGGTAAGCCTTTGTTTCCCGGGAAAAACGTTGTGCACCAATTGGATCTAATGACTGACTTTCTTGGTACTCCACCTCCTGAGTCAATATCAAGGGTTAGTCACTCAAAACACTTGTTCATATTTTCTGTAGCAAATTTAATGTTCCATACATCATTGAGAGTAATTTAATCCTTGTAATGAGCTTTGCAATCTTGGACTTCTACAGATTAGAAATGAAAAGGCGAGGAGATATCTTAGCAGCATGAGGAAAAAACAACCAGTCCCTTTCTCTCATAAATTCCCTAAAGCTGATCCTTTGGCTCTCCGCCTTCTGGAACGCCTGCTTGCCTTTGATCCGAAAGATCGTGCATCAGCTGAAGATGTAAGTGAGAAGTAAATTTGCTTTACTTTTCCCTTTTGTTTTATACAGAACGAAACTCTTATATTCGTCGTTTTTGATTTTCATATTACAGGCACTAGCTGATCCATATTTCAGTGGTTTGTCAAATTCAGAGCGTGAACCAACAACACAGCCAATTTCAAAGCTTGAATTTGACTTTGAGAGAAAGAAGTTAGTTAAAGATGATGTCAGAGAATTAATTTACCGAGAGGTAACAAACAAACACAAAAGCCTTCTACATATATCCTTTTCTTTAATCTGAATTTGTTTCAATGTTATTCATTGATCCTAACAATCACTTTTCTTTGGATTTTGTAAATATCAGATATTGGAATATCATCCTCAGATGTTGGAGGAATACCTTCGTGGTGGTGATCAGCTTAGCTTTATGTACCCAAGGTTAGCTAATTAACAGTTAACAGAAACTATAAGTCTTGAAAACAGAAAGTTATGAACTCGATAAATCTTTTTGTTGTTTACGCGCAGTGGGGTAGACCGATTTAAAAGGCAATTTGCTCATCTTGAAGAAAATCAAGGTAAACCAGGAGCAGCAGGAGGAGGAAGAAGTACTGCACTTCACAGACATCATGCTTCCTTGCCAAGGTAATGTCTTTCACAGAATCTCTCTATCTCTTCTCTTCTCTTCTCAATCTCCCTCTGAGAGCATTGTGCTTCTCTATGATGATGTTGCAGAGAGAGAGTTCCTGCTCCAAATGGTGAAACTGCAGAAGAAAGCAGTGATGTTGAGAGAAGAGCAGCAGCTGCTGTGGCTTCAACCTTGGAATCCGAGGAAGCAGACAATGGAGGAGGTTACAGTGCTCGTAACCTCATGAAGAGTGCAAGCATCAGCGGTTCTAAATGCATTGGTGTCCAATCTAAAACTGACAAAGAGGTTAGTTAGTAAAGAAAGAAAGAAAGAAAAACAGAAGATCTTGAAAAGGAACATGACGATGAAGTTTGCTTACTGTTGTTCTTTTCTCTTTGTTTGCAGGATACCATAGCTGAGGAAGAAGATAATGAAACAGTTGCAGAGCTTACTGATAAAGTTGCTTCTCTTCACAATTCTTAAAAATGATTTAGTTATTTTTTTTCTTTTCTTTTCTTTTTTCACGAAAGTTTTCTGGTGAAAAGAAATTGGTTTCTCCATTCATCCACATCTATCTTCGTGGTTGGGTTTGATTTGTTGTATTTAATAGTTTTGGGGGTTTGATGAAACTTTAAATAAAAACATCGATCTCCATGTAATTTTTTTGTTTCTCTCTTTTCTTTAAACACTCATATTTTGAAATTATTTATATACTATTCAGTATTCACTTTGCTTCAGTACTTTGGGAGAGTTTGTGTGATTGGTATGATCCGGTCCAGGTCAAACCGGGATATTGGGTCTTATATAATAAATTATATTAACCTGAAGAACATACTCGACTTCTTAAAAGTAAAAAAGATAAGACTAAAAAATTAGCACACATAATAATAATGCTGTGTTAGTTGGCTTTTTAATGACGAAGACTAACCTAATATCTATTATTTATATTCCATGGTCCATCTGAATTGATACCATTCTTGGACTAATCTCATAACGACAAAATAAAATAAATAAAACGACAAAAAGAAGAAGAAAAAAAATGAACAAAATCGGGTTTTTGAAAAAGAGGTCAGAAATAATGGTATGGTCGAGTAAAGTGAGCTCCAGGGAGCTTACTCACCAACTCCAAACTACAGTCTCGATAAGAAAAAGAAACTGCAAAAAGTTGATGTATATATGGCGAACAAAGTCCACAGACGCCAGATTGGTTAAAGCAATTAGGCTACACTGTTTTTACATTATTTAGTAGAAATACTAATTGAATTTGTGCATGTTTAAAAGTGAAAAAAAACTAACATTATACTAATGGATCATGCCGCCAAACTTTGGAATTTGACTTCAAATTATGACCACTACAAATATAAATTAAAGAAAAAGTTGGTTTCATGTAAACTATAGGATCGTAAAGGAAGATTGTCACAAAACTCTTGACTAATAAAATTGGAAGTTAAAATGTCCGAAGAAAAGTTATATTACAAGTCTTTTCTAATCGCCAGTGAAAAGAAAATCGGTTCAAACTACATATTTTTTGTTCTCATAAAACGGTTTGTGGTCTTAAACATGCTGAAGATTCACATCCATTTATAGTTTTATTTTCGACTCCTCTATATCATTGGAGCTCACACATTTTCTTTTTGTTTTCATAGGAATCATTTTGCATTTTAAATCCATGTTAAATTTTTGCAAAGCATCAGTTTATGAGTTGTGTTCTATTTACGAATGAAAAAGGAGACTTGCATTTGTAGTATGTAATTCATATATTTTTTATCAGGTTTAAAACAGTTTGCAATTTCGTCCTATTATTTGTTCTCTTCGATGGCTCGCACCAACCCATGCACAGATCACATCACTTTATCGACCATAAAGTTTCAATGATTTTCCTAATATAAGACTTTTTAAAAGTATTCCATCATACATCTATATATCACTAATGTGGACTTCAAATTTCCATATTATCAGTACGAAGATTTAATAAGCGGAATTAACTACAAAGCCTATAATTCCATTTATATAAACAACATGTTTTGATCTCTGGTTTAAGAAGAGATTATATACTTTCGTCCCATACTTTATTGTTACAGAAACAGATAATGTGAATTTTTTATATATATGGTAACCATAATGCACCAAACGGAAACTCTAACAAATTCTTTTAATAAAAAATTGTTTGCAGATGACGCTTGAACCCAATTATAATATAAGGGAATTTTGGGTTTATTTTCCGACTTTGTAAACACTTCTTAATCACAACAGAAAACGTTAAAAAAGAAAAGGACATTAATTTGGACATATATATCATACACGTTTTTCATGTGAAAGTTAAATTTACCCCACAAATCCTGAATAAATATCTACTAAAGTACACATAACTTTTTACGTAACCAATTTTACATGCATGTGTTTCTTTTTCAGAAGGATTATCAACCGTGAATAATTAGATCATGTTCCACTTATTGTTAAACAAATACATATATCGAAAAATGATATTACTTTTTAACCATTCAAGAGTTCATAGTTGAGAATTACAATGTTGGAACATGAACTAAATTATCCTCAGTTCTATTCAATTCATTTTTAATTTAATTTTAATTCTATTCAAATTTTCTTAATTAACCGAGAAATATCGAATTATATAGTTGGTGATTGAATATATATACATTTTGTATTTGATTTGTTAGTGCTATACATTTTCATTAGAACAAATACATATTTCGTCGAAGACCATAACTAAGATATCAAACCTTATATAAAGTCATCTTAATCAACTATCAAACAGACTCAAATAACAAAAGGAGGAATTGAGGTGTTTATATATATATATATATATATAAATGAGCAAGTTGTTTGATACGAGAGGGATACATTTAAATCGGGGGAAGTTTGGTGAAAAGAGATATTGACTGGATGAAAAGCTGAAGTAGATGAGATATGAGATAGGTAGAGAAGAGAACTGGAAGATAGAATTATAGAAAGAAAGTATACATATATAAAAAAAAAACAAGAGGGGATTTAGCTTTTGTATATATGATGAGTATGACTCATACTGTATGAGCAATTGGTGATGTTTCAGGAAGTCACGTGGTTTTAGCTAGGGATCATGGGGGAAATAACTAAATCGTAGGCCGTAGCAGATATATAGATTCATATAAAACGAAAGATGTTGATATAGACGAAACGAAAAAAAAACTACAGATGTTCAAATTTAATAAATACAAAAAATCGAGTAATTTATTATTATTATTTAAAGTTATGAGTTACGAGTTACTTAGTTAAATAAAATTGAGTACTTAGTTAATGAGTTATGAGTACTCAATGACATATACTAGCAGGTAACCATTTTAGTGATGCTATATAATTTAGAAGCATGCTGATTGTATCCATTTGAGATCATGAGTATATATATATATGAGAGATTTGAAATCTTCAAAATAACTCACTTTTTCGTACGTGGTACACTCACCTACCAATCCAATTATGTAAGAAAACTCACCAGTAATAATTTGTCTCCTTTTTTTTCTTTTCTTGCAGGACATTTTTTTGGGATCATCTCAATGGGGTTTCTTAAAACTTTAAATAATATAGGTACTTTAACAGAATTATGTATAATAATAAAGTTTAAACTAGAAATGAAACCCATGATGATGCTATATAAAGGAGCCTTCACAATATCAAACTTGATCAATAATCATAGCTAAGTAAAAGAAAGAAGATATCAGTCTTCTATAAAGAAATGGAAAATTTAGGGTTTCTAATAATTTCGACCTTTTTGCTTCTATTTACAACTCTTCTCCCTTATTCTTCGGCTTCAACCACTCGTCGATTTCACTTTAATGTAAGCAAATTTAGGCAGATTCAATTTCATGTTACTGATATGATTATACTAAAGATTTGGAAAACTCATACAGCATTTATTCAAGATTTGTATCGCTTATAAAAGAACATCTTTATCAATTATAGTACATACAGTTTCTTAACGTGGTAGTTATATTACGCTCATGTAATAGTAACATTTTCATCAATGTGATATATAGTAAACGTTTTTTTGTTTCTTGGGGTTTTAGGTCGAATGGAAGAAGGTAACTCGATTGTGCCACACCAAACAACTTCTAACGGTGAACGGACAATATCCAGGACCGACCGTGGCAGTACACGAAGGTGACATCGTAGAAATCAAAGTGACTAACCGGATTGCTCACAATACAACTATTCATTGGTAACACTCGTGCATGCATAATTCAACCACTTTTAACATCTTGTTTTAGTTCTTTCTGTGAGTTTATTTATCGTTTTTATATTTTTGGGGGTTTGTGAGCAGGCATGGGTTAAGGCAATACCGGACCGGTTGGGCTGATGGACCGGCTTACATAACGCAATGTCCGATAAGATCGAAACAATCATATACATATAGATTCAAAGTGGAGGATCAAAGAGGCACACTCCTTTGGCATGCTCATCACTCATGGCAACGAGCCTCCGTCTACGGCGCTTTCATCATCTATCCGCGGCAGCCTTATCCCTTTTCCGGCAGCCATATCCAATCCGAAATTCCCATTATACTTGGTAAAAAATATAACTTCTTTTCTTTCTTTTCTTTTTTTTTTCATTTCCCTTCAAACATATATGTATACGAAATTTAGAATCACGATTATGCGATCTTAAAACTAAGCTGGTTCAACTCCTCCATATGTAAAAAAACACCAAGCCAGTGACAAAAAGTGCTTATATCATTTTTAACTAGTTTTAATTGCACGATGTAGATTGAATAGAATATGTGAAATTGGATTATGTAGGTGAATGGTGGAATGATGACGTGGACAATGTTGAGAAAGCGATGATGAAGACCGGAGCTGGGGCTAAAGTTTCCGACGCTTACACCCTTAACGGGCTTCCCGGCCCACTTTATCCATGTTCTACCAAAGGTCCAGTTTATTTCGCTTAACCGATGATTTAAGTTCCAAACCGGATCGATTCAATTCCGGCCCAATTTGGTTCGTTTCTCACTGATTATGATCGTCTGCAGATACTTTCACGGCGACCGTAGACGCCGGAAAAACCTACATCCTCCGCATAATCAATGCAGCTCTAAACAACGAGCTCTTCGTCGCTGTAGCGAATCACACGCTAACTGTAGTCGAAGTCGACGCGGTTTACACCAAACCGGTTCATACCAAAGCAATCATGATCGCTCCCGGTCAAACCACCACCCTTCTTCTCCGCGCCGACCAACTCTCCGGCGGTGAATTTCTCATCGCCGCAACTCCTTACGTCACTTCCGTCTTTCCTTTCAACAACTCAACCACCGTAGGATTCATCCGTTACACCGGTAAAACCAAACCGGAAAATTCCGTAAACACACGGCGGAGACGGCGATTAACGGCAATGTCGACAGTCGTAGCTCTCCCGAATATGCTGGATACGAAATTCGCGACGAAATTCTCCGATAGCATCAAAAGTCTGGGATCAGCGAAGTATCCATGTAAAGTCCCGACGAAGATAGACAAGCGAGTGATCACCACGATAAGTCTCAATCTCCAGGATTGTCCGTTAAATCAGACCTGCGACGGTTACGCAGGGAAGAGATTCTTCGCATCAATGAACAACATCTCATTTGTCAGACCTCCGATATCGATCCTCGAAAGCTACTATAAGAAACAGAGCAAAGGAGTTTTCTCACTCGATTTCCCAGAGAAACCACCGAACAGATTCGATTTCACGGGAGTAGATCCGGTATCGGAAAACATGAACACAGAATTCGGTACGAAGCTTTTCGAAGTCGAATTCGGATCGAGATTAGAGATCGTGTTTCAGGGAACGAGTTTCTTAAACATCGAGAATCATCCTTTACATGTACACGGACACAATTTCTTCGTAGTGGGAAGAGGATTTGGGAATTTTGACCCGGAGAAGGATCCGAAAAGGTACAACTTGGTGGATCCGCCGGAGAGGAATACTTTTGCAGTGCCGACGGGAGGATGGGCGGCGATTAGGATAAATGCGGATAATCCAGGAGTTTGGTTTATTCACTGTCATCTAGAACAACATACTTCGTGGGGTTTAGCAATGGGGTTTATCGTCAAAGATGGACCTCTTCCTTCACAAACTCTGCTTCCTCCTCCTCATGATCTTCCTCAGTGTTAAAAAATGTCTTCTATTATTATTACCTGGTTTTGTTAGGGTTTTGGTTTCGCTAATTAAGAGTGTTTAAATATAAATATAGATTGTCTTTTTTGGTTTTAATTGTCAAAATGGTTTGTGAATTCTTAATAGAAACATATTTTCCAAATATCCACGTTCTTATGATCACTAGACACAAATAAAAGGGTCTCAAAGAAAGTTGGCCGTCTTCAATTTGAATTCATCCGACAGAGTCTCGATGCTCATCATTTCGTCTCTAAGCCAAACAGTCACCTGACAACAAAAACCATGTTTGTGAGAGAGGCTTGATGCACAGACATTTAATGGAATGAGCAAAACTGGATTCTAACCTGTCCCGTTCTAGCCTCTTCATCACCCACGACTAGTATGTAGTTGTAGTGTGCAACCTGAGCTTCTTGCACCTACTCACAACCACAATCATCATTCAAAATGTATACGGGAACATAAACCTCAATGGTTTGTGCTCAGGGACCTTGTAACAGTTACCTTGTCACTGACGTTTCTATCCGTTGTGTCAACATCAACATAGTAGCCAGCTTCGTGAATTTGATCTCTCACCTGTTTGAATATACGCAAACAAAGGAAATTAGGAAGAGAGATATAATAAGACTCTGCAAGTAAACTCGTTAAGAGTACAGTCATGAATGTATAACCTTGTCTGCGTAGGAACGATAATCCTCTGAAACAGAGCAAACTATGGCCTGGCGGGGACTAAGCCAGAAGGGGAATTTTCCTTTGTACTGTTCCAACAATATGGCAAAAAGACGCTCAACAGAGCTCAACACCGCTCTATGTATCAGCACAGATCTCTCTATCATAGTTTCATTCTCAGCTGAATATTCTAGTTTGAAGCGATCACGAAGGTGAAAATCAACCTGATATTAGGCAACAGCAGAAACGACACACTAAATAAACTGCCAAGAGAAATGCAGGGAATAGAAAAAAAAAAAAAAAAAA
>Ga0041059_1000794_pt1 | contig 24712 bp, 12 predicted proteins | sample AraColnosormetaG_FD_56232 | JGI IMG/M metagenome (GOLD analysis project Ga0041059, IMG submission 56232) | Arabidopsis roots microbial communities from North Carolina, USA - Col MF nosort | ecosystem: Host-associated > Plants > Roots > Unclassified | place: USA: North Carolina | collected... | reverse complement strand
TTTTTGTTTTTTTTTTTTTTTTTTTTACTTAACTTACCTTCATTACTTTCAAAAACTTGGATAGAACTACACAGTGTCTCTCGCAAAAGTAACACGTAAAAAAACAACAAACAAAGAAAAAAACAATCAAAAGAACACATTAGGCATTGAACATGCCGAACCAAGTAGCGAGGAAGGAAGTCCCTTGATGTCCTAATCTCTGAGCTCTAGACAAAGGATCCAAGTGACAGCGGATTAAAGCTTTTATCTCCAAAATAATTCCAGCAGCAGGTCTTGAGGTAGCATTGTTAAGTCGAGAGTTTCGTTCTTTCCATAGAGTGTACACCGAAGCTTGATGAGCAATCCTAAGAATCATAGTCACATTCTTGTCATGACAAGGATTCTTAAGCCATCTAACTCCATCCCCAAACAAATGAGGAGGAGAAACATGGGCCCGAGAGGTGAAATAATTCCAAACTTCTCTTGCAAACTCACAATAAAAAGAAAAATGTTGTCTTGTTTCATCTTGCGAATTGCAAAGAAGGCATACATATGGAACACTAAGTCTCCAACTGATAAGCTTGTCTCTAGTATGCAGCATGTGCCTCATATTCACCCAAGAAATGAATGCATGTTTGGGAACCCTTCCTTTAAACCAAATAGCCTTGGACCAATCCACTCTATCCTCTAAAAAATTTAATTGAAACCATGTCGCAGCTGAGGGAAACACACATGAAGCTCAATTCCTCTAACCTTCCACAAGAAGAGATCATCTTCTGCATCATCTTGGAGGTTCACCACATTAGAAACCGGAAGACAGTTATTGAGCATTTGAATAATTGGGTTCCTGTTCCTACTTCTATTAATCCACCATTCCCCATCATCTTGGAAGTTTTTTCTTTTTCTTAATTTGTCTTCAGATTATGTTTCTGTTTGTACTCTTAAATGGAACCCAATTTCATAAGGAAACATGACATTTCTCATTTCTTTGTTTCATAGAGTTATATTCCGTATTTGTTAAAACTAGTTTCAAAAAGTGATATTAGCTGTTGATAAAGAAAAAAAAAAGGTGATAATAGCTTGTTTTATAAAAGTACACTTGAGAAAAAGAAAAACAAAGGGTGGTACTGTTGAGTGTTGACATATGATCGTTATTACCTGTAATAGTATTAAAATTATTGTTATATGGGATTTGGCCATACAAGCGACCGACCTAAATATGGAAAGTAAGATGACGTAAGCAAAGCTTATAAAATTTATTTTCCACCTATCACGTTTTTGATCGATGATACGAAGCTATACTAAGTTTTTATTTTTTTAATTCATCAGTAAACTTTTACTAAATAAGGTAATACTATACAAAAAAAGTTAAAAGTAACTTTTTAAATAAATTTTTTGATATTCGCTTTTATAATCGGTAACTATTAAAGCGGTATATTTTATATTAAAAGTTTAAAAAATCCTGATAAGTAGAAAATAAAATAAAAAATTAAAGAAAATTTGGGGAAAAAAAATCATATTAATATATACTTCATATTTTTATTCACTAAGAAAATATCTTTTTCATATTTTCTCTAATTTATTTTCTGAAATTTATAAAATAAAATTATTGTAGTAAAACAATTTATAATAAAAATTAAATTTTATTTTTAAACAGTGATTGCTATTTTATTTACAAATTAATAGTTAATTCAACTCTAAAGCTAAAATTAGAATATTGTTTTTGGTTATGAAATCATGTGTATGAAAGTAACAACATTTTATTTTTTGAGTATTAAATCGCACAATGTAATTATATATATTTTTTTCAATCAAAAATAATGTTATTAAACATCCAAATAAAAAAGGGGGATTTTTTTGGCTTTTTCCTTATATTTTGCTCTAAAAATAGAGATGAATAGTGTTGCCTAAAATTTAAAAATATGTTTTAATACTAAAATTTGTGCTCATTATAATATATGTAATTGTTATATACATAAATTTATGTGTGTGTATATATATATATATATATATAGACCAAAAAGTTGAATATAGACGATGATTTATTTTCTCTTTATGTAAGCACGGATCTGATGCTATGTATACAAAAAAGATAGAATAACGAAAAGGTATGATCTCGAGCATTGAACCATTGCATTTGTATATACATGAAGGATTCATGCTTGCAAAAAGATCCTCACGGAACAAAATTCATTGAGATTTGGAGAAAAACATATTAATTTTTAGTGAGAAAGGAATAATATCGTAACAGTTAATTTGCATCTCTATAGTAAGAAAATAGATCGAATTCCTTCAGCTCCAACTTTTTTATTTATTTTCTTTTACAACAATTTGCTAATCATTATATTATTTTAATCACCATGCTTGTAAATTAACAAATTGTATATAACATCAGGGGGAATGAACTTAACTAAATAATATTCTATTTATCATGTGAATCTCTTTTATATCTTATGGTCCACTTGCCGACCCCACTTCCCCATGCAGCCCACAACATATTCATATCACCTTTTTTCGTCGTGAATATCATAAAAAAAGTTTGGTGATAATCGGTATCAAACAGTGAAAGGAATGGTATATATAGAGCAATCATAAAATAAAAAATAAAAATTAAAGAAACTTAAGATCAAACAAGTTTTGCTGATTAATAAGTAATAACCATAAAATATAAAATAAATTTAGATTCATGATTTTTTGGGGGTACTTTTAGCTATAGTTTTAATATATGCATCGTAGATATATATTGATTGAGTTAATTTATTTTATATATAATTATTTGTTTAATTGAAACATAAACCTAATATGGAAATGCGAATTTAACCTTCTTTTTTTAAGTATTCTTTATCTTTTGCATGAACCTTCCTTTGTATTTAAGTTGACCCACAACATATACACACACAAACCCATATTATTCCGATACACCTACCCATATATTATACCATCTCCTTAAAACACACTACAAGTAATAAAAAGGACGGAACTTTTTTTTTTAATAACATACATGCACACTTGATGTTTCTTATTTCCCCTTGTCTCTCTATATATACACACATTCATTCACACACGTTCACACATATACATTCACATTACTAATCTCTCAAGATTTCACAATTTTCTTGTGATTTTCTCTCAGTTTCTTATTTCGTTTCATAACATGGATGCCATGAGTAGCGTAGACGAGAGCTCTACAACTACAGATTCCATTCCGGCGAGAAAGTCATCGTCTCCGGCGAGTTTACTATATAGAATGGGAAGCGGAACAAGCGTGGTACTTGATTCAGAGAACGGTGTCGAAGTCGAAGTCGAAGCCGAATCAAGAAAGCTTCCTTCTTCAAGATTCAAAGGTGTTGTTCCTCAACCAAATGGAAGATGGGGAGCTCAGATTTACGAGAAACATCAACGCGTGTGGCTTGGTACTTTCAACGAGGAAGACGAAGCAGCTCGTGCTTACGACGTCGCGGCTCACCGTTTCCGTGGCCGCGATGCCGTTACTAATTTCAAAGACACGACGTTCGAAGAAGAGGTTGAGTTCTTAAACGCGCATTCGAAATCAGAGATCGTAGATATGTTGAGAAAACACACTTACAAAGAAGAGTTAGACCAAAGGAAACGTAACCGTGACGGTAACGGAAAAGAGACGACGGCGTTTGCTTTGGCTTCGATGGTGGTTATGACGGGGTTTAAAACGGCGGAGTTACTGTTTGAGAAAACGGTAACGCCAAGTGACGTCGGGAAACTAAACCGTTTAGTTATACCAAAACACCAAGCGGAGAAACATTTTCCGTTACCGTTAGGTAATAATAACGTCTCCGTTAAAGGTATGCTGTTGAATTTCGAAGACGTTAACGGGAAAGTGTGGAGGTTCCGTTACTCTTATTGGAATAGTAGTCAAAGTTATGTGTTGACCAAAGGTTGGAGTAGATTCGTTAAAGAGAAGAGACTTTGTGCTGGTGATTTGATCAGTTTTAAAAGATCCAACGATCAAGATCAAAAATTCTTTATCGGGTGGAAATCGAAATCCGGGTTGGATCTAGAGACGGGTCGGGTTATGAGATTGTTTGGGGTTGATATTTCTTTAAACGCCGTCGTTGTAGTGAAGGAAACAACGGAGGTGTTAATGTCGTCGTTAAGGTGTAAGAAGCAACGAGTTTTGTAATAACAATTTAACAACTTGGGAAAGAAAAAAAAGCTTTTTGATTTTAATTTCTCTTCAACGTTAATCTTGCTGAGATTATTTATGTTGTAAGTTGTAACAAGTGGAAAAAATTAATTAGGTGTCAAACAAATCTTGTGTTAATATTCTTTGTATAATGTATGGATGAGCTGTTATTAATTACTGTAATTTTTAATTGGGCATACTCGTAATTTTAATTGGGCATTATTGGTTTATAGGCCCATTAAAGTGTTTCTTCCTCATATTCTTTCTTTGGTCCGTTGCTTATTCACCAGGGAAAAATGTTGCAGAAGATTTCTCAGTCTATTTCTTTATGTAACGGCGATCAATTTAAGCCGTTAATATACCTCGCCGGAGCTCCGACGAACTTCATCTCTTCCCCTCTCTCAGGTTGTTCTCTACTTTACTTTGTTTGTTTCGTCAAATTTCATGTTTAGGTTTCGAGAAAATTGATTGTGAAGGAATTAGTAGAACTTTGATTGGACTAATGATTTTTTTTTGGAATCTATATATGAATCATGATTTTGGGTTTATGTATTGTTTTGTTTCAGGCAAGAAGAAATCATCTTCTCTGAGAATTAAAAGGTATATAAAAACAAAACTAAATTTACATGAAGGTGAAATTTTAGTATATAGTTTTAATTTGATACATTTTATTTTGTAGGATACAACAACTTCAAAGTACATTAGAAGATAGAATAAATCCACCACTAGTATGTGGAACAGTATCGCCACGTCTTAGTGTTCCTGATCATATACTAAAGCCTCTATATGTTGAGTCTAGCAAAGTTCCAGAGATATCAAGTGAATTACAGATTCCTGACTCTATAGGCATTGTGAAAATGAAGAAAGCGTGTGAGCTCGCGGCTCGTGTATTAGACTATGCAGGAACTTTGGTTAGAGTAAGTTACTTTTGAATCTCTAACTATGATTGAATCTCTTTGTTGTAATGGTTTTTTTGTTTTGTTGTTGCAGCCGTTTGTTACTACAGATGAAATTGATAAAGCAGTGCATCAGATGGTTATTGAGTTTGGTGCATATCCTTCACCTCTTGGATATGGTGGATTTCCTAAAAGTGTTTGTACATCGGTTAATGAATGTATGTTTCACGGGATTCCCGATTCTCGTCCGCTACAGGTTTGGAGTAGCATGAGAATTCTCTTTTGTAGTATATATGTAACACCCCGGTTTCAGGAATATGGTGGTGCATGCGGAGAGGTTTATAATATATCACTAATCAACAACTTCTTGTATTCAGAATGGAGATATTATAAACATCGATGTTGCGGTTTACTTGGATGTAAGTATATATTTCTAAGTTTCTTTTGCTAATCTCATTCAGATTTTAAACTTCGGATGGATGTAACACTTTGAAATAGGGGTATCATGGAGATACGTCAAAGACTTTCTTATGTGGAGACGTCAATGGAAGCCTTAAACAACTTGTCAAGGTTAATGTGTGCCTCTAACTTTCGAACTCTTAGGAACCTGTTAGAAGCTGACATAGTTATTGTTCTTAAAGGTCACAGAAGAATGCTTGGAGAAAGGTATATCGGTTTGTAAAGATGGAGCAAGCTTCAAACAAATCGGGAAGATAATCAGGTACTAAATAGTACTAATCCCATTCAAGGGAAGTTAGGAGGATCAGTTTTAATTATATTTTCAACAGTGAGCATGCTGCAAAGTATGGCTATAATATGGAGCGATTCATCGGTCATGGTGTAGGAACGGTATTACACTCGGAACCTCTTATATATCTTCATAGTAACTGTAAGTAATATAAACTGGCTTTTTCTGTAAGAACTCTTCATTATGATGGAGTTTTTTTTGCTGAAAAACTCTGTTTTGTGCAGATGATTATGAACTTGAATATATGATTGAAGGTCAAACTTTTACGCTCGGTTAGTATTATCTATATAGAATTTGATGAATGCATTTATACTCTTTTATGAAGTGTTTGGTTCCTATTTTTTTTCACAGAACCAATTCTCACCATTGGAACAACAGAGTTTGTAACATGGCCTGACAAATGGACAATTGTGACCGCAGATGGTGGTCCGGCCGCACAGTTTGAGCATACAATTCTTATTACCACCACTGGTGCAGAAATTCTCACCATATCATCATGAATTATATCACAATGTTACGGAATTTACATTATGAACCATCCATTTCTGTTGTAAATAAAAGAAAATATAAACTGTTTGGTTCTGAGCAGTTGATGTTGGTGTCGTTGGCAATTCCTATCCCTGTGATAAATGGTGGATTGGTTCTGAGCAAAAATTAATCACATGAACATTCAAATTAAATCTAAAATCGAGTGATTAAATATAAAAATTAATCATATGAAACAAATTAATTTTATGGCACCTCTAAAATGATTTTGGATAAAGATCACTTGTGATGTGAAAACAAATTAATTACTGGATACAAAGTTAACTCGGCACCAAAAAATCATTGCAATGTGATGAGTAGATTCATTCAATAATATCGGAACTAACTTTAACGTTGTGATGTGAAAACAAATTTAATTTGGCCTTTCTAACGATCAAAAGACTGGATACCGAGTAATGTTTGTTTTGTTACATACTTTTGTATAGGACTCGACATAAAACTAGAAATCCGAAACCGAACCAAATAGTTATAAAACCCGAACTGATAATGAATATATACCATGCACAGCTGAATCTTATAGTAAATATATACATTTTGATTAGTTTATTATGAGTTTTTAGTTTTTTACTATGTTTCAAAACATAGTGGTTGTGGTTTGTTTAATAATGGTTTTAGAAGAATCTTACTTTATTATCTAAAAAGTAAATAACAATTTAGTGTACCATTAACATTTTAATAAGATGACATTAACAAACTTAATTAATATCAGAATCTTCTATATCTTATGTCAGGGTAAAGTAATTTTTTTTCTTTAAATGGTAGAAAATCAGGATAAAAGTATATGTCCCATAGTTTTTAAAAATAATGATATGTATAACTAAATATATTGAAACTTAATTATGTTATCTTTTTTTTTTGTTAAAACTAGATTAAGATTAAATGAAAGAAGACACATGTCACATCTTAGAGCATGTGTTTAGAAGAAATCTCTCTATTATCTAAATAAATAGTAATCCATAATTTTTAACATTTAAAAGAAAATGACATTTACAAAATTTTAATTAATACTAGAATCTTCTATACCTTCTAATAGTTAAAGTAATTTTGTTTTTCATTAAATGATTAAAACAAACTAGGAGAAAAGTATCTTTACTTGTTATAAAGAATTATGCCACAATCCACATGTTAGTTTCTCATATCATGAAATCTTGTATATATTTTCAAGTTTCCAGTCTTCCAGGCTTTAATTTGTTTTGAAGTTGTTTATCTGACAAGCGATAACAACACAGAGAGAACTCGTCGATAAATTTCAAAGATGGAGAAAACTGAGTGGTCTGATTTACCTGAAGAACTCCTAGATTTAATTGCAAACCGTTATTCCTCCAACATTGACGTCCTACGTATCCGTAGCACCTGTAAATCCTGGCGTTCTGCGGTTGCGATGTCTAAAGAGCGTCTTCAGTTTCGCTTTGAACGCTACCTTCCTACCTCCAACAAGAAGATAAAGGCTCATCTCTCTCCCACCACTTTCTTCCGTATAACTCTCCCTTCTTCATGTCCTAACAAAGGATGGCTAGTAAGAACTAGACAAGCCTCCAAAATGTATCGTAAGATTACTCTCTTGTGTCCTCTCTCTGGCGAGCGCATCACCCGTTCCCACCAAACCCTAGACCTTTTGAAGGTTGGCGTTTCAGAGATTCGCCAATCTTACGAGATTCAAATATTCGATGGATTGAAGGACGAAAAGATACCATTAGATTCAGAGATATTCTCTAATTATATCAAGAATAGTGACAAAATACCATCAGGTGTATTCTTTAGAGTTGCTTTCCTAGACAATATTTTTTTTGCAGTCAATTACCACGATAATAAAATATGGTGTTGTAAGACTAGAGAAGGAAGTAGAAGTTGGACAAAAATTAAAAACCAAGTCGAAGATTTCTCGGACATTATACTTCACATGGGACGTATCTATGCCGTGGACTTAAAAGGAGCAATTTGGTGGATTAGTTTATCACAGCTTACCATTGTTCAACAGACATCTTCAACTCCGTTGGACTACTATAAATATGATAGTTGCCAAGACACGAGGCTCGTGGAATATTGTGGAGATCTATGCATTGTTCATGAACTTAGCATAACTCGAAATCATATCCAGAGGACCGTTGGTTTTAAGGTTTATAAGATGGACGAGGATTTGGCAAAATGGGTTGAGGTTAGTTGCTTGGGAGACAACACACTCATTGTTGCTTGCAACAGTTGTTTTACTGTCGTAGCCTCTGAGTACCATGGATGTTTGAAGAATTCTATTTACTTCTCTTATTATGATGTCAAGAAGGCCGAAAATATAAAAGTGTTCAAGCTTGATGATGGTAGTATCACCCAGAGGACTGATATTTCTTCTCAGAGTTGTTTTCACATGTTCTCTCTTCCCTTCCTCAACTATTAATTACCTTTAATTTAAAAATCTTGATTATTAAATTAAAGATTTTTTTATTTAATTTAAGTATATTTCAAATATGAATTTAATGCATATCTATGTTACTTATAATTAACAGAAAATTTAATTAAATAAAAACTAATTAAATTAATAAATTAAATTTAAAATCATGAAAATAATATTGTATTTTTTTTCTCAGGAATAATACTATAATTTAACTTTTCACAAAATGTTTTTTGAAACGATCATATTTCGAAATTTTGAATGTGGCAATGAGGTTTAGAATGGAAGGAAAAGTAAATACATGGTAAAGTAAATAACAATGTATGTGACTGCATTTATAAAATTATAATCTAATAAATAAAATTTAAAGTGAAACATTAGTTCCTAAGAATAATACATTAGAGAGAGTTGTTATTTATTATTAAATTTTTACATAAATGAAAATAAAATAATACCAAACTCAACAATGTAATTATCCATCTTCTAAAAACGTAAATAATCAAGAATCATTATTTTCATGAGTTATAAAACAAAATATATAAAAAGTGATATGTAAGCTGTTAGAAAAAATTCTATGTAATTTATGTAGCACAACTCTTTAACATGATCAAAATGAAGAAAAAGTTTGAGATTTCATTACTTGAATCAAATGTTGAATCAAAGGCTGACTTTAAACAAAATATTTAAAATAAGTTTTTTTTTCTTTGAGAAAAATGATAGTCCTTATGTTTTTAGTTGATATTTGAGGATAAATTTTTGGAAATTCACATGTCTTTGGAATCATAAGATCATATGAGCAAGAAGATTTAGATTTCGAACCTATTTGAAATTCCCTTTTCAAAAGTATGATTTGATATGCAGCGGTGAGAAAAAAACAGAGAAGTAGAACAAAAATTCTATTTTGTTGAATAGATTTGAGAATTAATTATAACGGTTAATTTACTTAGAGAATTAGGAATTCAAAAGAAATTGAGCCGTTTTATAATTAAGTTACCACTAAAATCCGCTAATTTATTTACAAATATTTGCTTAAACACACACATGCACTCGAGGAAACGATAATCGTTTTGAAATCAAATGACGGGGTTTCAGCCAATAATACGGCGTCGTTTAACCGTGGAGAGGTTGGAAATTTACACGGTGGCGTTTAAAGGTTAGTTAACTTAGCGAAAGGATTTAGACGATGTTGTTTTGGAGTTTTATATGTTTTCTTGTGTGTCAAGCTTTGCTCCTTAAGTCTGATTTTTTTGTCTAAATTCTCGAGTTTCTTCCATACCTGTAAAAATTCGTTATCCTAATAGTTTTAGAAGAACTAAATTTCTACAGCTTTTCTTTGTGAATTCGATTTAGTACAGAATAACATACATAATAAAAGATTTTAAAAAAAAATCATGTCTAACAGAGAGGCATGTTCATCTAACAAAACTATTATCTTTTATTATACACATACATATATAAGATGCCAAATATTTTATTTTCATCTAAGAGATGTCTATCTAATTAAATAATGTGGGACAAATATGTAGTTAGAATAACGAATTCAAAGCTTCACAAGTCGCACGTTTTTCATTTTTCTTTCTGTAGTTTAGGGACCGGCCAAAAGTACATCAACTTAGACCCAAGCTAAGACCCAAAAATTTGGACCATTTTCTAACAACTTGCCGTCCATGGAAACCGAATCAAAAATAGCATCATTCGTTGGTGACCCATTTTTGGGATATTTAGCATTATCCCATTCACCATTTATCAGCCATCAATCATTCATCCAATATATATACACATAGACATTTCGTAAAACTCAAATCACTCACCACATAAAACCAAAGTCCCATCTCTTAAAAAACTAATCATTTCAAAGTTTTGTCTCTAGTCTTTCTTTTTATTGAGCAATGGCTTCTTCTACAATCTCTCTCCAATCTATCTCCATGACAACTCTCAACAATCTCTCATATAGTAAACAATTTCATCGAAGCTCTCTTCTTGGTTTCTCTAAATCCTTCCAAAATTTTGGTATCTCATCTAACGGTCCAGGTTCCTCCTCTCCGACAAGTTTCACGCCCAAGAAGAAACTCACTCCTACTCGAGCTCTCTCTCAGAACTTGGGAAATACCGAAAACCCCAGACCAAGTAAGTTTATTTTCTTCTTGATCTTTTCGCTTAAGTTTCGAAAAATCATATAAACAGAGCTTTTTCCAAAAAAAATGAAATACTTTTTTTTTTTTTTGCTAAACTGCAAATATCATATAAATGAAGGGAAAGGTTTACATGAGTTAGAACCTAAACAAAAAAATGAAATACTTACAAAACATTTTCTAAATACATTATCTTTATATTAAAATCAGTTTTTCATTTCATAATTTTTCTAACTCCATTAAATTTATATGATTCCAGAGCCTTAAAACCAAAAATTTGCAAACTTGATAATTTAAACATAATATCAGATCTCAAAATCAAGAACGTATAATTAATTCACAAATTGAGTTTTTAATTTTTCAGGCAAAGTTCAAGAACTGAGCGTGTACGAAATCAATGATTTAGATCGACACAGCCCAAAAATTCTTAAAAACGCATTCAGCTTTAGGTTTGGTCTCGGAGATCTCGTCCCATTCACAAACAAACTCTACACCGGCGATCTCAAGAAACGCGTGGGAATCACGGCTGGTCTCTGCGTTGTGATCGAACACGTCCCTGAGAAGAACGGTGATAGATTCGAAGCTACGTACAGCTTCTACTTCGGAGACTATGGCCACTTGTCCGTACAAGGACCATACTTGACTTACGAGGATTCGTTCCTTGCCATCACTGGTGGCGCTGGAATCTTTGAAGGTGCCTACGGACAGGTTAAGCTTCAACAGCTTGTGTATCCGACAAAACTGTTCTACACTTTTTATCTTAAAGGATTGGCTAATGATTTGCCACTGGAGCTCATAGGAACTCCGGTACCACCGTCTAAGGACGTGGAGCCAGCACCGGAAGCTAAGGCGCTTAAGCCCAGTGGAGTTGTAAGCAACTTTACAAATTAGTGAATAAAATTAGTCTTATCTTTCTCGTGTCCTGTATATATAATAATCTTTTTCATAGAGAATTTTATATTCTTATACTTGTAATCAAATAATTTGTATGGATCTTAGTATCCTTGTGAATGCAGTATGTTTGAGTTGAAAAATACTTGTAATCGAATCTTTAGTTTTGAGTTGTCCCCTTTTGGGGAGTAAAATATCTTCTTCTTATTTTTATTGGGTTGAAAATAGGTTTTTGCATAGTTTTTTTTATCGACCTTTCAAATACGTCACAATTACATTTATAGGAGTTAGGGTTGGTGTTGTAATCCATATACATTACCACTATGAAACTTTCAGCGAATACAAGCATATACTATCAAACTCCAAGCGAAATAAATACTCACAAAAGGCTCACCATGGTCGTAAAGTGAGGATTGAAGAAAAATGATCATGTTGATGGATCAAATAAATCTTCCATCGCCTGATTTCATCATGATGTACACTCATCTCAAGAACAAGAAAATGATACTAAGAAGAAAAAAGATAAGCTGGATTAGGCACGAAGGTTTGGAAGAAACCCAAACTCTAACCCAAATATTGTGGATAAATAAAAAACAATCAACTTTCGAGTTCCTTCTCCAGCCAACTTATGGGTTGCAAAGATACTTTTACATATAAAAGGGATGCTGACCTAGTGCGAATATCAAGAAATTGTGTGTGTTTTATGTGCTCCGGGTTCAATCTCTATTTGGTATACAAATGACTGTTTTTTAAATCCGGATATCTAAAGTCTAACTTTGAGTACTAGGAAGATTATAAGGCAAAGATCTAGAACTCTTATAGCTTAAATAAAAAATGATTTTACATGTAAAAGACAGAAATTACCTAATATTAGTTAAGAGATGATATATTTTCAAGAAATAATGATTCTAGTTGTATAAAATACCTAGTTTTTTTTTTGTATTTTTTTTTGAATATTTAGAAGTGCAAGTCCGAAGGCCATACATTTCCTAGAGATATGATCCACACCAGGTTAAATTCATTTCTTTTGGAGAAGAGATCCCTCCCAACAGACTTCGAACCCAACACCTCTACCTGCGAGATTTTTTTTTTGTTATTCGTATTAGATGTGATTTTGGTGCACCACGCTAGCGTTGGAGATGAAACTCCCACATTTTCGCACTGAATCGACTATTAAAGCTTGGTCTAAGCTATCAATTTATTACAGTCTATGCCAGAAATTTATGGCATCCTACCTGATATAAAAAGCTTTATGGCATCCTACCTGATATAAAAATCAGTGTTCTATCCTTTAAGTTGTTCATGTATTTTCATTCCAAGAGCAGCCAATGTTGAGACAGATTCTCTTGCTAAGCTTGCCTTATCCGTTTATGCTGAAAACATTGTTAGTTAATCCAAGTATTGGCGTTTCAAAAAAGAAGTGATTTTGGTGCAAATATCTTTTCACAGAATATAAAATAATTTTTAATCAATTTTACATACATGTATCCGGGACAAAAATATAGTTAGATTCATTACATTTAGAAGGTTTTTTATTTTATTTTTGTAGTTTAGGGACCGGCCAAAAGTATTTCAACTTAAATCCAAGACCCAATGCTTAGATCACGTTCCGACCATGGAAACCAAATCCAAATTCCTCCCAAAGCATCTTTTTAGTTTGAGACCCACTTTTGGTAATTTACGCACGTGCTACTTCATCAATCATCCCCATTCATCACTCATCCAACATGTCTATCTATAAATAGACGGAGATATTTCGTAGAACTCAAATCACTCACCACATAAAGTAAAAGTCTCATCTCTTCATAAAATAGCTTTAAACCAATCAAGTAGAGTTTCTTCTCAAGTCTTTTTATTTTATTTTTATCAATGGCTTCTTCAGCAGTGTCTCTCCAATCCATCTCTATGACAACTCTCAACAATCTTTCATGTAATCAACAATTTCATCGAAGCTCTCTTCTTGGTTCCTCTAAATCCTTCCAAAATCTTGGTATCTCATCTAACGGTTCAGATTTCTCCTATCCATCAAGTTTCACTGCCAAGAAGAACCTCACTGCTTCTCGAGCTCTCTCCCAAAACGGGAATATCGAAAACCCTAGACCAAGTAAGTTAATTGATCCTTTTTTGTCTTCCAAACTTGATTAAATATATGATTACAGAGACTCAAAATCAAGAACACAATTCACAAACTGAGTTTGTTTTTTCAGGCAAAGTTCAAGAACTGAGTGTGTACGAAATCAACGAATTAGATCGACACAGCCCCAAGATTCTTAAAAACGCATTCAGCTTAATGTTCGGTCTCGGAGATCTCGTACCATTCACAAACAAACTCTACACAGGCGATCTCAAGAAACGCGTGGGCATCACGGCAGGTCTCTGCGTCGTCATCGAACACGTCCCAGAGAAGAAAGGTGAAAGATTCGAAGCTACTTATAGCTTCTACTTCGGAGACTATGGCCACTTGTCCGTTCAAGGACCATACTTGACTTACGAGGATTCGTTCCTCGCCATCACTGGTGGTGCTGGAATCTTTGAAGGTGCCTACGGACAGGTCAAGCTTCAACAGCTTGTGTATCCGACAAAACTGTTCTACACTTTTTACCTTAAAGGGTTGGCTAATGATTTGCCGTTGGAGCTCACCGGAACACCGGTACCGCCGTCTAAGGACATAGAGCCGGCGCCGGAAGCTAAGGCACTGGAGCCTAGCGGAGTTATAAGTAACTATACCAACTAATTCATGAAATTAAAATGTTTCTCGTATCGCTGTGTAATGATATAAAGATTTGTAGTTTTGTGCTCTTATCTGTAATAAAATCATTGAGGAATAATATCTCGAGTATGTTTTAAGTCGTTTGGACGTTGGTACACGAATATATGAAAAGTCTTTGTAATCTTTTGGTCACTCTCAATGATTTTGAATTAAAAATAGTTTTAGTTATAGAAATGATTTTATGTATTGCACAAGAAAATCAAATAAAAAGAACTATTAAATAATGAAAATATATATCTTAAATAAAAGAGTATAACAATTGAATTCTTAAAAATCATACAGTATCTCAACAAATCCAAGAAACAACGAAACGAAAAATTGATGTATCATTTGGTCGAGTTAAGATACAAAATGAAAAATTACATTTTTTTTTGTAGCCATCATCGACAAAAAAAAATGTCTTAGTCGCAGATTAAATGAAATAAGGACAAATGATGGCTACAAAAAAATATGTAATTTAAAACCGTCCCTAAAGGTAAATCTGACTCATCTTAAGAGATTGTTTGATTTTTGATATATAAGTCATAAGTGGTTGACTAATGTCAAATAAGTGACGCCTTTTGATGACATGGAGAAGTATGCAGATGACATTGATTGATACGGATGGAATGGAGAAGTTAATGATCTACATGTCACACTCCTCATTTCAAAAATAGTTAACGGTGATTATGAGTCTTCATCGAATACTCATTTTAAAGGAGTTGCTGATAAAAAAAAAAAGAGTGGATGTTATGGGCATGTATTTAAGGGCATGTATTTAAACAAGAAGTTACCAATCGTAGCCTATGACTAGGATTATGGCATGCATGATTACCATGATGTGGATCAGGATATAGAGTAGAGAATGTTAACGCAAGAGACATTGCTAGATCAAGAATTAACTCATACAAAAATGATGACCGGAGATTGATGATATCAAATTAAATTAAGTAACATAGACTCACAAACGCATGGTGGTAATTTGAAGCCTATGCATTCAAAGAATGTTGGAGTCATGGATCCGAATAGAATTGTTGATACTAGTGGGACCAGTCCTTCCTTGAGAAAAAGGATGCATGAACCATCTCGTGATTGTAGTGCTATTATGTGTGTACACGGCAAATTGACACAACCGAACCGACCAAGTTATATATATGTCACTAAAACAGTCTGACCAACAAGAGTTTGAAGACCTGCAGGCTACGTTTATATCTTTTGACTATTATAGTATGTTCCCATTACTTTGAGATCTCGTAGTACTCAATAAATATTACACGGTTTTAAGTCGATAAATAATAAATACATAAAATTCTCTAGCTAACGCTTTTAGACAATTCGAAACCGAGTGGAAACTACACAAAGCATCTTTTGACATATACGCACGTGTTACTTCATCATCGTCCAATATAAATAGACTCATTACTAAACTCAACAACCATTAAAACCAAAGATCAATCTCTTCTTAATAGTCAATCATATATCAAAAAATTTAAACTCTTCTTGATCAATGGCTTCTTCTTCTGCTGCTATGTCTCTTGAATCCATCTCTATGACAACTCTCAACAATCTCTCTCGTAATCATCAATCTCACCGCAGTTCTCTTCTTGGTTTCTCAAGATCTTTCCAAAACCTTGGAATCTCATCTAACGGTCCAGATTTCTCCTCCCGATCAAGATCTACTACTTCCAAGAACCTCAACGTTACTCGAGCTTTCTTCTGGAATTGGGGCAAGAAGACCGAAAACTCCAGACCAAGTAAGTTTAATAGTTTATAGATCCTTTTGTCTTTTAGTACACTGCGACTAAGTCAACGCCTGTTAATCCGATATTTTTCCTAGATTTGAGACAAATCAAGATTTAAAGACTAATAATCCTTTTTGTTAGCTCAGAAATCAAAATGCTTTATTTCATAAGCAAAATCGATTAGATCTTTAAATGCCCTGCTCAAAATTGATTGGTCTAAAAAATAATCAGATCTTAAAAAAACAAAGTACCGAATTCATAAATTCGAGTTTTAATTATTCAGGTAAGATCCAAGAACTAAACGTGTATGAGCTCAACGAAGGAGATAGAAACAGTCCAGCAGTTCTTAAACTCGGCAAGAAACCAACAGAGCTTTGTCTCGGAGATCTCGTCCCATTCACAAACAAACTCTACACCGGCGATCTCAAGAAACGCGTGGGAATCACGGCAGGTCTCTGCGTTTTGATCCAACACGTTCCTGAAAAGAGCGGTGACAGATTCGAAGCTAGTTACAGCTTCTACTTTGGTGACTATGGTCACTTGTCTGTACAAGGACAATACTTGACTTATGAAGACACGTTCCTCGCTGTCACTGGTGGCTCTGGAATCTTTGAAGGTGCGTACGGACAGGTTAAGCTTCGTCAGCTTGTGTATCCGACAAAACTGTTCTACACTTTTTACCTTAAAGGGTTAGCTAATGATTTACCGCTGGAGCTTACTGGAACGGCGGTTACGCCGTCGAAGGATGTGAAACCGGCACCGGAAGCTAAGGCGATGGAGCCTAGTGGAGTTATAAGTAACTTTACTAATTAAGTAATTAGCTGTTTAATAGTTGTTTTGTTTTGTAATAGAATATTTTGATGAGTTGTGTGAGGTTAGTTAATGATGTGTTGAGGGAATAAAGTATTTATTTTGATGTGACTTTATTGATTACAACTGGTCTTTCTACAACGTGGAACTGTTGTACTCGATTTCAAAGTAAAACTTTTTACATTAGTTTCGGTATTTTCACGGAATAAATTGATAGCTAGAACCTTTAATCTTATGGTTTAAAATGGTACACTCATATACACAGTTAGGGTAGTGGAGTTAATGCTAGTAATTAGTAACACAATATTTTTTGGTTCGTTATGGTTTTGGTGTTAATTGTGTTAATGTCATAATGCTTTAACGCTAATTTGTTGTTGGCACAGATATTTAAAACTAAAAAAAGCAACCTAGTTATTGCTGGCTATCTTTTTAAATTGAGAAGTTAACATCTTGTCAAGTGAATCGTGTAATATTGTTATACTCTAAAGATCGATATTATTGTGTCTACCAGTCAAAACATGTGTTGGAGGGAAATTTTATTTGTAGGTTCATCATATGTCAGGAACATTATTGTCATGTTTCTGTAAGCTTTCTGACATTTAAGTTCAGATTTTGACCATAAGTTTTGATCATAAATGAGAAAAGAACAAAGTTAAGTTTAGTTTTGCGAATGTTAAAAAAAATAAATATCTTATTTGCACTTTTTGAATTATTTACCAAATATAAAAACCAAGATGGTGTTTTTTTTGTAATACCAAAAAAGAGAGAATTTTAGCTACGAGAGAATGCAAAATTCGGATTTGTGATCCGTTTTATTGAAAAAGATTTTAGTTTCATAGAACATATATCAAGTAGTATACAAATTGAAAAATAGGGTCTGATAGATCCGAGACACTTGGGTATTATCACCTAACTTTTAAACGTTTATGCCAGTTTTTTGACAAACAAATCACGAAGTATTTGAGGATAAATACAGTATTTGTTTATGTTTTCTATCTTTTTTTAGGAGGATGAGTTCATTGGTTTGATCTTAAACAATTGAAAATTTATAGGTTACCACCAATTTTGCGATTTTTTTTCTTCTTCTATACTTTAGATTTAAGTTTATATATAGATATTTTCGTTTGATATCAATATGGGAAGCCCACAAAGTTGGGGAGTTTAGTGGTACCTTTTTTTTTGGTTCACAATTGCATACGAATATTGGGGAGTTTAGTGGTACTATTGCATACGAATATTGGAGATACGAGAAAGGGGTGGAAAAAATTGATGATAAATTGAGCCCAAGTAGGAAACAATACACAAGGCCGTATATAAAGTTGGCATGTTGGGTTCAATACATGAGGCCGTCTTTTTGTTCGGCCGCGGCCAGTGGTGAACACTGAATATGGCCTTTTGAGACTCCGAGGGGACAATTATAATCCAACACTAAAATACATCTCTAAACTCTATTTGCCAACTAATTTCTTTATTTAAAATACGTTTCAATCTAATCAAAACAGATAAGCCTGTTAAACACAATTTTGATTTCTCGAGACTACGAATAGGTGGATCTATTTGTATCATAACATCATAACATATAAATCGATATTTAAAATTTTGAGTAATAAATTTGATGTTGGTCTCTAACAATTTGCGGGTAATTTCTTGATATTTTGGACATCACCCGAACATATTAGCTCATTACACACCAATTTCTATAGAGGCAACATATTTTCTTATCATTAAAGTTGACAGCTATTAGAGCCCTTAATCACGTTTGATTTCATATCTAATTCCAAATTATATGGATATAACAACAGCATAGCATATAAATTGATATGTGTAGCATTAGGTTATATCTTTGACCGGGAAATGCATTGGCAGGCCATTATACTGGGAAGATGCATTCGCATATATATTAGTAGGTGTACTTAGTAATCGTCTACTTGACATAATTAAAATTACCGGTCAAAAACACGAGATATATAGGAACTCATATTGTGTGGATATATATATTAGTTTACATGTGTATTTATGGATAAGGTTATAACGAATTCAACAAATTCTCAAGGTCCTATGAAATTTCAACAAGTATATTACAGTTTTTTTTTTATATATGGCTTTTCTTCTCCCATGTTTCGGCTGTCTACGAAGAGACATTTGGCTTTTCATATTGGGATATTGAAAAATACATTTTCAACGTTTTATATATGATTTTGTGTGGGTGAAATTAATACTTACAGAACAAAAGAGCTCATGCACGTTTAGTGTTATTTTGGCGGCTGTTTTTAAGGATTTGCATATATTCTTTCCCACGTATTGAATTCTATAAATGACATAATAATCAAACTTGTAAAAATAATAGAATGAATAGTTTATAGTCTTCCAAAATTCGATTTCTGTTGTAGTGGAATCGCAGACATTTTCTAACTTATGAATGTTGTTATAGGACTTCTTTAAACCTTGGTTGGATATACCCAAATAAATATAAAGTTCACACGAAAAAAACTTGGAATCACATCCAGGAATATTCACCACTGGATCAATACTACTATACAACAAGGGAAAAAAAAATATTTAACTTGGGAAGGTATATACTTATTTTATAAACAAAAGCAAGATTCGCCTTGTAATGCGACGGCCCGACTTCTCTCTTTCAAATAATGATCCTTGAGAAACCCTATAGAGCCATATATACGTTGTCTTTATAAAGAGACATAACTCATCTCTTCTTGACTAACTTTATAGTTAAAGTTATCAATTATTCGAAAACAAAGCTGGTTTTTTGTTTTGTCCCTTAAACCAGCATGATCAAGAACTTAAGTAATATGAAGAATGACAATCAGAAACGTGAAAAATGTTGCGAGTACATCGAAGCTCTCGAAGAAGAACGTCGCAAGATCAATGTTTTCCAACGCGAGCTTCCTCTTTGCGTAGAGCTCGTGACTCAAGGTACATACATATGCATTTACATTTCATATAAGATATAATGAGTTTATATATATGGATTAAATGTTAGATCTAAAGATTTTTAAAAAATGTTTTATGGAATTTAGCGATTGAGGCGTATAAGAGGGAGATATCAGGGACGTCGACGGATAACTTATACGGACAGTCGGAGTGCTCAGAGCAGACCACCGGAGAATGTGGGCGCATCTTGGATCTGTTCATACCAATCAAACACTCTTCGACCTCCATAGAAGAAGAGGTTGATGACAAAGATGATGATGATGAAGAACACCAGTCTCATGAAACCGACATAGATTTTGATGACAAGAACATGAAATCTGAATGGCTCAAGTCTGTTCAGCTCTGGAACCAATCCGACGCAGTTGTTTCTAATAATAGACAGGTAAGATTTTTATTTTATTTTATTTTTTCTTTGTTTACATTTGTGTTTTTGTTTGCCTTGAATTACATTTACTGTATTGTTTCCAAACCAGCCTATTGACGTTGTTAATTGTTAACGTAAAGACTAAACGCATAACCTTCTGTGTACTTTATGCGATTGTGTTTGTAACTTACAACTTCACAAATAGATTATTCTTTTTTCTTCCAGTTTTTGTTTTTTTTAATAGACCGAAAAAGGATGGGTGCACAAAAAGATAGTAAATTGCTCACAAAAAGATTTTGTTTTGTAATTTAAGTTTCTAATAGCATTTTGCGTATTCAGGATCGCTCACAAGAAAAGACAGAGACGCTGGTAGAGTTGATAAAAATAAACGATGAAGCAGCGAAGAAAAACAACAACATAAAATCACCGGTGACTACTAGCGATGGTGGCAGTGGCGGTGGCGGTGGCAGAAGAGGGCAGAGAAAGAATAGGCGGTGTTGGTCGCAAGAGTTACACAGACGCTTCTTGAACGCTCTTAAACAACTTGGTGGCCCTCATGGTGCGTTTCTTGGTTTTAAGTTAAAACATATATATCAGTAGTCATATCTTTTTGTTAGGGCTCATGAAGTTTAATTAATTCGTAATGACCTTTTTGTTCACTAAATTTTGAAGTAGCTACGCCGAAACAGATAAGAGATATAATGAAGGTTGATGGGTTAACAAATGATGAAGTCAAAAGTCATTTACAGGTTAGTAAATCATATTCCATGAAAAATACATGTAACTAATATGTAAAAGGTATATATTAATTTCATCATTTTAGTTACAAATGTTTTTATAATTTAGAAGGAAAATAATATTTATTGTTTCATATTTTTTTTAATGATAAATAGAAATATAGGCTGCATGCAAGACGGCCAAGCCAAACAACACCGAACAACAGAAACTCTCAAACGCAACATTTCGTGGTGGTTGGTGGAATATGGGTCCCACAGACTAACCATTCAACGGCCAACGCAGTCAACGCCGTCGCATCGGGTGAGACCACCGGGATTTATGGGCCTATGGTCAGTTCGTTGCCGTCCGAGTGGCCGAGGCATTCCAATTTTGGTAGGAAGATTTCGGAAGATAGATCAAGATGCTCTAACAACGGATTTTTTCGGTGTAGCTCACCAGCTATGTCTTGTTCTACTCGTACAAAGACGAAAGATGCAAAAATAATATCATAAATTTAATTTTTGATTATTTATTAAGAGAAAAAAGTTATAGACATTAATATTGTGAAGAGTGTATATATATAGATGTTGGAGCGTGACTCTATGTTATTTTTAGTTTCTTGGTTTTTTTCTATTAGCCGATGATATCTTTGATCAAAGATCCATATTAGCTAATGCATACTATATTTTTTTACGTCGTGCAATATGCATATCGATGATAATAAGTTAATAACACAAAATTATTAGATTACTAGTTGAAGAATCGTATATAGAAAGAATCGTAATTATATGTAGAATGATGGTATATTATCAGCATATATTTTTATAGAGGCTTTAGCCACCAAAATTAATAAATGTCAGTCACAAACTCAAATTAATTAATTTCGTCCTTAACATATGTATGTCGGCCAGGTTTCTATTTGCTATAGTAATATAAGATACACAGAAACATTGTAGAAATGTAAAATGTCTTCGAAAACAGAAGAAAAATACATATATAAACTTTTTTGAATGAAAATAAAAAAAATTATGCCATACAGAAGGATCGGAACTCGGTAGAATATGCCGGAATCTGAAGAGCATAATCTGCAAATATGTTTTTCAGGTTAAACTTTATTCTCTTGTTGCTTGTACTGGATATTAACACAAATGTGCACGTTGGGCTCCTTCTCGTGGAGTGAATTATTCTTTATTTGTTCCTTTTACTTTTGTAAATACAATTTTTCCATATAAGTATATAACTGTGTAAATATTAAACCCAAAATATGTTAAAAGACAAGTTTTTTTGTAACTTAAGGGCAAGAAACAAGGTGTAAAGCCACATGAAAATTGCTGACCATTCTAACTCTCGACACTACTATACAATTAATATCTCTTGACTTGTACTCATTCTCTATAACAACAACAATTGTTGGGTTTTCTTGTTCGCTCTCACTGTTGTTTATTAAGTGTTGTTCGTTTGCGAGGTTTTCTGAATCAATAATCAAAATGATTTCGATTGATAAGTTATCCTTTAATCAAAATTTCTTGGTTCCTATGGTTTCATCACCTCAAACATAAAAAAATCATACCAAGTTGTTAAATATCTTTAAAAATTCCTACCAAGTTACTAAATAAGTGTTCACAAATTTAGGGATCCTTTCATGTGACTCTATGAGCCATGTGACCTATTTTTCTACTACCTTTATAACAAATGGGGCTACAGTTTTAATAATATTCTTACTGATAATTTAATTTGAATACGAAGACCATTGGGAAACTTGAACATTGAGAAAGGCTATTGGAGTTCCCGAGATGGCGGTTTGATCTATTTCAAATCTTCAATAATATTACTATTATCAAATACTTCTTTGATTCTATAGATGTGTAAGTATTAATAATTTAATATTTGACGATGGATCCAAAAGAACAGGAATCGGATTAGGGTTTCCTTATGATATGATTTATTAATAGATTGGAATGGGTTTTAAACTCTTAGAAGCAGGATCTTTATGTGACCTTTCAGAGTCATAAAAAGCCTAAATAGCTCTTGATACTTACTTTAAGACCATTATGAGATCAAACCATGGAAAAATAAACAAATAGTAAAGCAACAAATGCTTTTTCTTGGTCTATACTTCATTACTTCTCATATTAACTAATATCATATCCATAAGGAATATTCGACTACACCTATTATTAATTGTATAATGTTAGTTCATAATTTATCTACATTTGTGCATAAACAATTAAACATATCTCTGATTAACAATAATAAAATATATAGTACGTGCTAATCTTGTTTTAATCTTCTCTTATATAAGATTAGGATTGATCAACCAAGTTTGACATGGTGTCTTAGTCTTATAGGAGTGAAATTTTTAATCAACCTTCCAAGGATTCTTTCGTCTATCCACGATGACGAATAGGTTGAAATGGAAACAGATTTCTTTCAGTTCTATACGTGTTTGATTTTATTTTTCTTTTAATAATACAAAATAATTATCAATGAAACTATTTAAATAGTCTCAGAGCTATAAATGTAATAAAGTAACAATGTTTACTAATTTTCTAATAGCAACATGATGTTTCATTATGTTCTTTAATTATTTCTGCAAAACAAGTATCAATTTGGGATTCAGCTAACGTTGAGTGCTAGCTGCTCTTCACATTTGCACACAATTTTGGGCTAATGAGCCCGAAAAGTTTACGAAGATGGACCAAGCCCGTTTATAGCCCCCGAGGTTAAAATTCCGAAAGGTTAATTCCCAAAAACTTAAAGGTTTTGACGATCTAAATTTTGATTTTAATGAACGGAAATAGTAAATGACCTGAAATAGAAAAAAATCAACTAGATAATCTACAATTTAAAGATTTGCAGAAAATCTTGGACGATAAAACAAGATACTAACATTTCTCACAGAATAATTTTGCTATAATAATTTAAAGTTCAGCTGCTATATTTTTTTTCCTTTGTTAATTTCATCTGCTATTTATTTGACCAAATTAAATATGTTATCTTGATTTGTTATCGTACGTCTACATAGTCTCTAATTTTAAAAAACAATTGCCGTAATTTTAGTTTTTATTTAATTGAAATTTTATTTACACATGTAACAAATAAAAAAAATGATTGAAAAGAATAATGTATATTATTTTAAAGTCATAACTAGTAACATGTAAAAAAGTAGTTATACATCACTATTTTAGGCAGTCAATGGTAATGAAAAAAAAAGAGCTTATTTTCTAGACCTGCATTGTTTATATTAATTTATACATAGTTGAAAATGAGATTCAAACTATGCTTTCAATAAATAGGTGAAGGATCGAGGTCGAGGCACCATCGATATAGAGTCAGCTCGTCCTTCACCACGGCAATTTCATGCCAACATCTTGCTCAAATGAGTATTCCATGGAGAGTGATTGGTAACCTGCAAAAGAAAAAGAAACTTAAAAAGGTTTATATGTATAAGGTTCACGTCAGTGTTTGAGTGACTTAAAAAAGTTTGTGTTAGTTATAAAACTAATATCTCATGGACTGACGTAAAGTTAATTAACTCTACGTAATTGTTGTTAATATCCTTCCCATTTTTCAATCTTACCTCATTTATACAAGTGTTGTTAATTAAGTGACCGGCGGTTTTTTTTTTTTTGTATATATGAGCA